>Ga0207433_10000625_pt1 | contig 80914 bp, 71 predicted proteins | sample YelNatPaOPGAMG01_FD_187559 | JGI IMG/M metagenome (GOLD analysis project Ga0207433, IMG submission 187559) | Hot spring thermophilic microbial communities from Obsidian Pool, Yellowstone National Park, USA - OP-RAMG-01 (SPAdes) (version 3) | ecosystem: Environmental > Aquatic > Thermal springs...
AACTTCATTGCAGAGATTGTAAAGTTTTTCACAGTTTATACAACCAGGACCAAGAACTTTGATATCAAGCATTTTTTTTCTCCTTTATTAGTCTTTAGTAATTCCATTATTGGATATTGAATATTGAATATTGAATATTGAATATTGAATATTGAATATTGAGCATTGAGCATTGAGCATTGAAAATTGAGCATTGAGCATTGAACATCAAGCATTGTAAAAGCATATAAAAAATTTTCAACAATCAATTCTCAACTCTCAATTCTCAATTAAATTATTTAATGATTCAACTAAATTGTTTTACTATTACTCGAAAATTGAAAATTGAACATTGAACATTGAACATTGAATATTGAACATTGAATATTGAGCATTAAGCATTGAATATCGAGCATTACAAAACATAAGAAATATTCAATTTTCAATTCTCAATCTTGGATTCGATTTTTTATTCTTCTTTGCTGTAACAATACTTTTTGCCACAATTGCTATTAATTCTTCTGTTTCATTAAAAATATTTCCAAGTTTTTCTCTGGATTTAATCATTTCTTTGTTTTGAATAATTTTCAAAGCAGTACGACATTCTTTTAACTCTTTTAGAACTACTCCCATTTTATGTATAAAATCATTTCTCGATTCAGCTGCTTGTGCTTCACCATAGTTAAATGTTGGAGAGTGAGATGATCTTATTAGCTGTCCTGCTATATAATTACCCGAACGAGTGTCTGGCAAAGATTCTACAATATCAATCATCTTGCAAGTATAATTTACAAATCTGTCCTCAAGATCAAATTTTCTTTCACTCATATTTAACCTCGCTATTAATTTTTAATTAACTTTTAAAATTGAACATTGTGCATTGAACATTGAACATTGATTATGGAGCGTTCTATAAGCACAAAAAAATTTTCAACAATCAACTCTCAACTCTCAATTCTCAATTAAATTTTTTAATGATTCAATCATATTTTTTTACTATTACTTGAAAATTGAAAATTGAATATTGAGCATTGAGAATTGCAAAAACTAAGAAATTTTCAATAACCAATTCTCAACTCTCAATTCTCAATTAAATTTTTTAATGATTCAACTAAATTGTTTTACAATTACTCGAAAATTGAAAATTGAACATTGAACGTTGAATATTGAACATTGAATATTGAGCATTAAGCATTGAATATCGAGCATTACAAAAGCTCAAGAAATTTTCAATACCCGACTATCAACTATCAACTCTCAAGTTTTGCACGAACTTCCAGAACTCTTCTTTGATTTCATCTCTTACTTTCCTAAATACTGAAAGTATCTCTTCTTCCGTTCCTGTTGCATCAGCAGGATCTTCGAATCCAATATGTATTTGTTTTCCAACTTTCCCAATAAAAACAGGGCATGTTTCTTTTGCATTGTCACAAACAGTTATTACATAGTCAAAAGATTGATTAATAAATTGTTCCACATCTTTCGGATAATTATTGCTAATATCTATTCCAACTTCTTTCATTACTTGAACTGCTTTTGGATTTATTTTTTCTGCTGGTTTTGTCCCTGCAGAATAAACTTCCAATTCCGAATCGAATGATTTTAAAAATCCTTCTGCCATTTGACTTCTGCAGCTGTTACCTGTGCAAAGTATTAAGATTTTTTTCTTCATTTAACCTCCTATAATGATTTTATTACACAGAGCACCTCTGAGAAAACACGAAGAACCACAGAGTTATTTAATATATCTTTTAATTCCATCTTTCATTTTAAGCACGTTAAAGTTCATTAAAAGTCCAACCTTCTTTTGAGAAAATTTTAGATAAGTTAATATTTGTGCTTCGTGGACTGGATTAAATTCATCAACTGTTTTTAATTCCAGAACTACTTTATCCTCAACAAGAATATCGATTCTATATCCACACTCAAGTTTAATTTCTTTATATACAACTGGAACTGGCTTTTGTCGTTCGACTTTTAATCCAACTTTAGTTAATTCATATGCTAAACATTCTTCATAAGCTGATTCTAATAATCCAGGGCCTAATTCCTTATGAACTTCAATCGCACATCCTATTATAGTTCTTGTTAAATCCTCATATTCCATAAACTCTCCGAGTTTCTCTGTGAATACTCTGTGGTTCTCTGTGTAATTAATTTATTGATTAAAATAGATACCCATAAATAAGTCCACTGATTGTAGCCATAATAATAACAAGAGTAACATAAACAATTGTCTTCTGCGTTCCGATTACACTACGAATAACAAGCATATTTGGTAATGATAAAGCAGGACCGGCAAGTAACAATGCAAGTGCTGGACCTTTTCCCATTCCATTATTAATTAATCCTTGAAGAATTGGTATCTCAGTTAAAGTTGCAAAATACATAAATGCACCAGTTATGGATGCAAATAAATTTGAAAACAAAGAATTACCGCCTACCAGAGTATAAATCCACTCTTTCGGAATTATTCCGCCATTACCTTCAGCAGAGCCAAGTAAAAATCCAGCAACTAAAACACCAGAACCAAGCAGGGGCATAATTTGTTTTGTAAATCCCCAGGTTTCTCCAAGCCACTGATTTGGCTCTCCTTCTGTAAATGTCAAAGCCAATGTAGTTGCAACAACCCCAATAACAAATGGAATTGTCGGATTATTATAAAAAAATATTGCTGAAAGAATTACAGCTAAACCTCCCAACAGAACATACAGTTTCTTAACTCCAATTATATATATCATTGAAATTGCTAATCCAATTCCAAATAAAGAAGTTATATACCATTTATTTGCATACATAAAATACCAAAAGCCATCTGTCTCGATTGGTTTTCCCCAATTAACGAAAACCAAAATTGCTACGAGAATAAAAAAGTGTAGAGATGTTTGCCATAATGGTCGTGGTTCTTCAACATCTGGCATTGCAAGTTGTGCCTCAGCTCTTTCTTTTTCTTCTTTTCTATAAATAAAAGCCATTATTAAACCAATAATTAAACTAAATGAAACAGCACCTATTACTCTAGCCACACCAAGCTCAAGACCAAGCACTCTTGCTGTAAGAATGATTGCAAGAATATTTATTGCAGGACCTGAATAAAGAAAAGCAATTGCGGGACCTAATCCTGCTCCTCTTTTATGAATGCTCGAGAACAATGGCAAAACTGTACATGAGCAAACAGCTAAAATTGTTCCTGATACAGAAGCAATTAAGTATGCTTTCCATTTTTTTGCTTTTGCACCGAAATGTTTAACAATTGATGCTTGACTTATAAAAACCGCAATTACACCAGCAATAAAAAAAGCAGGCACAAGACACAAAAGAACATGTTCCTGTGCATACCATTTTGCGAGTGCAAATGCATCAACAATTGCATTACGAAAAATTTCTGTTTCGATTGGTAAAAAGTAAGCAAACAGGAAAAATCCTGTTATCCACAAAAACGATTTGTATTCTTCTTTCCAGTTCATATTATTATAATATTTAATTCAACATGTAAAATTCTATTGAGTTTAAATTTGCTTATAATCATTTTATGAAGAGTTTTAATTATGAGGGATTTCAATATCTACTTCTCGATTTTTTCTTTGATTAGTTTTAATAATTCTTTTTCAGAAATTATTCCGACCACGCACTTATTATTTTCTCGAAGTGCCAGCCTTTTTTGTAACCTTTCTTCATCTTTTATAAATGCATCTGATTTTAAGTAGTTTTTAAGGAAATTTATAACAGGCTTTATTTCTTCCAAATCTTTGTTCAAATTGTAATAAATCCATGTTCCTTCTTTTTCTGTTGTAAAGAAACCCGCAGACCTTAAAACATTCAGAGCTTTTGACACTTTGTATTGTGGCAATGATAAAGCATCCATTAGTTCACATACACAAAGATTCTTACCACTCTTAATGAAAAGGTTAATAACTCTAAGCCGTGTTTCGTCAGATAGCGCTTTGAATTTATCTATTATTTTATCCATACATTACATGCCAATTTTTGCATGCAAATATATGCTTACATTTGCATATAAGCAAATAAATTTTTAGAAAAGTAAATTTATGAGGAAGGAACTACTTTAATCTTTCGAGTCTTGATCTTAGATGTCTTTCGGTTATTCTTAGCAAGCGGGCAGCAGCACTTTTATTTCCATTAGTTCTGCTTAATGCTTCATCAATAATAGTTTTTTCAAATGCTCTTAATTTTTCTTCGTACGGATCTTCAAGATTGAATGCATCTAATTTTCTGTCAAGCTCAATGATTTTTCTAAATTGTGGTAAATCATCTTTAGTAATAAATTCATTTCTTGTAAGCACAACTGCTCTTTCAATTATGTTTTCGAGTTCTCGAACATTACCTGGAAAATCGTATTTCATTAAATAATCAATAGCCTCGTTTTCAATACCTTTAACATCTTTATTAATTTCTGAAGCGTATTTTCTTATAAAATGATTTATTAGCAAAGGAATATCTTCTTTTCTTTCTCTTAAAGATGGCAATCTTATTTCAACAACATTTAATCGGTAAAACAAATCTTCTCTAAATTCTCCTTTTGATATCATCTCTTCAAGATTTCTATGAGTTGCTGCAATTATTCTCACATCAGTATGAAAAACTTGATTACTACCTACCCGTTGAAATTCACCAAATTGAATTGTTCGCAGCAATTTTACCTGAACAGTTAATGGTATATCACCAACTTCATCTATAAATAAAGTTCCACCATCTGCTTCTTCAAATCTTCCAATTCTTTCTTTTATGGCTCCCGTAAATGCACCTTTTTCGTGTCCAAATAGTTCGCTCTCTAAAAGATTCTCTGATAAAGAAGCAACATTAACAATAATAAAAGGTTTATCTTTTCTCGGACTTGAATAATGAATTGCTTTTGCTATTAATTCTTTACCGGTTCCACTTTCACCTCTTATCAAAACAGTTGTCTTAGTTGATGCAACTCTGCCAGCAATATTCAAGACTTTTTCCATCAATTCACTTTGAGAAATAATTTCCTGAAATCTAAATTTTTCCTGCAATTGTTCTTTTAATAATTTGTTTTCATTTTGTAGAAATTTTTTTTCTTTGATTTTATTTAAAATGCTTTCAAGAACATCAAGATTGATAGGCTTAGTAAGAAAATCATATGCACCATTTTTCATCAAAGTCACAGCATTTTCTATTGTACCATAAGCTGTCATTATCACTACTTCAATAGAAGGATTTAGTAACTTGATTTCTGTTAATACCTTAAAACCATCCCAACCCTGCATACTATAATCTGTAAGTACTATATCTATTTGCTCATCTTTGGCAATGTTATAACCTTTTTCGCCGTCAGTTGCTGTAAAAACTTTGTAATCTCTTTTAGTTAAAAAGTTTTTAAGTGATTGCAGCTGTGGTTCTTCATCATCAATTATTAATATTTTAAGTTGAGTCATAATATTCTCATTTATATTCTAAAGGTAATTTGATATAAAAACTTGTTCCTTCGTTTAGTTTACTGTGAACAAAAATATTTCCATTATGTTCAGTAATAATTTTATGAACTATGCTTAATCCAATACCGCTGCCTTTTTTCTTTGTAGTAAAGTAAGGATCGAATACCTTTTTTAGCTTATCTGGTTCAATTCCTTTCCCATTATCCTTAAAAATAATATTTAATTTTTCATTCTCCTGATAAGCATGAATTGATATTATCCCTTTTTCTTCAATTGCATCTAATGAATTTTCAATTAAGTTAATAAATACCTGTTTCAATTGGGATTTATCAAGAACAACTTTTCCGGAATATTTCAGGTCAATAATAAGTGAAACATTTTTTTGTTTTAACTGCCAGTTATACTGATTTAACAATTCATCAAAAAAATCTTTTAATAAAAATTCTTCTGCTCTAACTGGTTGAGGTTTAGCAAATTTCAAGAATGCTTCAATTAATTCATTAATTCTTTTTACTTCATTATAAACTATTGTAATTAAATTCTTAAATTCTTCCTGGTTTTCTTTAACTTCGTAATCTTTTCCTATTTGTTGGGCTATAGTGCCTATAGTATTAAGAGGATTTCTAATTTCATGTGCAACTGTCGAAGCTAATTGACCCATAGCAAGCATTTTTTCGTTAATAAACATTTGTTTTTCTTTCAACTTTTGTTCGGTTAAATCTCTAAACACAATTATTAAATTGTAATTCTGATTATTATCTTCGAATCTGCTGATAGAGAATAATAATATTTTTGTAGTGCCATTTATTATACATTCTTTTTCTAAAACTTTATTTTCGCTTCTAAATATATCACCACAATTTTCATCACTAAAAATATTTTGAGCACTCAATCCAATTTTTTCATCTGTAATATTTAATATTGATTTAGCAGCTTTATTTATCAAAATAATTTTATCATTTGAATCAACAACTATAATTCCATCGCTAACATTATCAATTATTTTTTTAGAGTATGATTCTACTACTTTGAATTTTTTGGAAAGCAGATTAAAATTTTGGCTTACAAAAATTAATGTGATTGTAACAAACCCGAACACAAATAATAATGCAGTTATTATTATAATTCTGCGAATTATTCTTTCATTAATATTATTCACTGGTTGAAGAGAAAGTCCAAGCCGAAAAATTCCTACAGTATCTTTCTCAAATATAAAAGGATGAATAATTTCAAATACCTCGAATGTATTATACTTCTTAATTTCCCATCTATACAAATTGCTATTTGTTCTTTGAAGAAAAGGATTTTCAGTTGCAATTTTATTCATCACCTCTATATCACCCGAACCAGCAATTATCCCATCTTCATTTTGCAATACTGCGAAAATAATTTGTGGATTTTGTGTAAGATTTTTCAATAATACGCCAAAACCAATCTCATTACGAAATTTGAATAATTCATCAGCATTAATATTTACTACTATAGCTTTTCTATCTTTTGTAGAAACTGCGATTGCAAAACGTTGCCCGCCAAAAAATCTGGCTTGTTTAATTCCAATTATTAATGTGTCTTTCTCTCCATTAAATATTGGTTTTAAATATTTTTTAACAGTATCAGTTGATAAATATTTATGATGAATATCTTTATGACTGAAATAAATTTTTTTACCTTCAGAATTAAATATGTTGATTCGATAGATATTATTTTCTTCAGCAAATTTTTCAAGGAATGAATTAGTTATCATTCCTCTTTCTTCTATAATTTTGATTGTATTTGCATTATTCAATAATCTTCTTTTTACTTCTTCTTCAATTTTATTATAGGAAATCAAAGCATTTCTTGATGAAGATAAAATTGTTTCAAGCAGCGAATCACCTTCTTCTTCAAGCAGTTCGAGCATTTCTTTTTTGCTTTGATTCAACTCAACCAAAGCCGAAGTAAATACAACAACTACAATAACAACAAAAATTGAAATTAAAATGCGCGGCTGTATTAAAAAGTTTTTAATCATAGTATAACATATTAAATGTGAATGGAAAATAAAAAATTGTCTACCCAGTAAAAAGCATTTAGTTTCAAAAGGATTCAAATAATCTTTGACTAAAAACTAAACTGAATACCAATGCTCATAGAATTATTACTATAATTAAATAAGTCACTGTTTGATGTGTTTTCCATATGCAGATAATTAAACAATAATGACAAGTTCATATCTTCTGCATCCCCAAGAACAAAATCTTTTTTTATCATAAAACTAAAAATTTTCTGTTTATCATTTCGCATATAGTTATTATGATATTTTAATTCTTCATCATAAATCCCCTGAGAAGGATAAAATTTTCTATTAAAATAAAAACCTGTTTTTATTGTAAAATCATTTAAAAAGATTTTTGTAAGTTCTGCGAGAATACTATTACCTTCATAATTCACCGGGTCATCAAAAATTTCAGATTCATCGCCATAAATCATATTGACATCTTTAACATAACTATTAAATCCATTATTCAAAATGCTTCTGTTTGTAAATTGTAATGCAATTCCTGTTGTTGGTGTAATTGATTGTGCAACTCTAAAATAATTTAAGAATTGTGTTACATAAGAAATATTTTTATCAAGATATGACTCAGTTATTAATTGATTATGTTCATCAATGTAAGAATAAGAACCTGACTGAGTTGGATTTAAATATTTTTTATAATTAAAACTGCTTCCGAGAATTAATGTTGTTCCGCTTTCAAAACCATGATTCAAAAAAATATTTGCAGAGTATTTTAAATTATTAAGGATAGCAATATTGGGATAATTTGCAATGCTTAAATTAGATGAAAGTCTGATATAAAAATCTTTGAAATTTGTGTTGTAGTAATAAAACATGAATGCATTTGTATAATCAAAATAGTTATAAATATCCTTTCCAAATCGCTGTTCCAAATAAGCACCTAAATAAGATTTTTCAAAACTTTTTAATACTGAAAATTGATGAACATAAAAATTTCTTGCGGCATCAGAACTAAAAGAAATATAGTTCCCTGAGTAATTAATTGCCATTATATCAAAGTCGTATCCAAGTTCATAATTCAAAGAAAAAATAGATGTTTCCAATGCATACTTTGTTCGGAATGGATTATCATTGTATTCATATTCTGTTGTTATGCTGGAAGATAATTGTGCATACTCATTAATTGACAAAAATAAAAGTATAATTACTGTAAAAATTATTTTTCTGGATAGCATATTTAACTCACTATTTCATTAAAAAAGGGACTCCGAAGAGTCCCAATAATTTTATTTACCGCCTCTATAGCCTCGACCTGCTTTAGTCTGAGTTCCAGCCTGGGTTCCGGTTTGTGTTCCAGTTTGTGTTTCAGTTTGTGTCCCTTGATTAACATTGTTTTTCATTCCTTTACCCGAACCATATCCACCTTTTCCGGCATTATTATTTAACCTTCCTTTTTTAGCATTATCATTAATTCCATCGCCATTAAGGTCTACAAATTTATTTCTTTGTAATTTTGGTCCTGTGTAATCAGGGTCTAAACCGTTCGGAATTCCATCACCATCATGGTCAGGTGCATTATCATTGTAACCGTCACCATTGTTATCAATAAAATTTTTACCATGCTGAGCTGGAGGATTTGGTTTTGATTGGTCTTGAGTTTGTGCACTTACGCTGATATAACTCAATAAAAGTGTTGCTGCGAAGAGAACTATTAGCTTTTTCATTTTATTACTCCTTATGTTGTTTGTTAGTAATTGTTAGTTCGCAACATAAGAATTAAAAACCATGCCAATTACAAAAAGTTAGTTTTTCATTAGAATTACAAAGAAATTTAAAAGCATATAAGAAGTAATTGAACTTATAAGTCGAATAGTTCGCCCTTTGAGTCGAATAAACTATTGGAGGTTAAAAATTCCATACTTTTTCATTTTTCTCCAGAGTGTTGAAGGATTAATATTCAATTCCTTAGCTGTTTTAGTTCGATTCCACATATTCTTTTTCAAAGCAGAAATAATTAACTCTTTTTCAGTTTCTTCGATACTATTACGAATATTTACATCATTTATAAAATTATTTTTGTTCTGAATATTTTTTAATCTTTTAGGCAAACAATCAACATCAATTATATCTTTGTTGCAAAGAACAAAGCAATGTTCAATAACATTTTCTAATTCTCTTATATTACCAGGCCAATTATATTCCAGAAGAAGTTCATAAGCAACTGAAGAAAATTGTTTGATGTTTTTATTGAACTTCATATTGAATTTTTCAATAAAATGATTTATTAACAATGGCAAGTCATCCATCCTTTCTCTTAATGGAGGCAGATGAATATGAATAACATTTATTCTATAAAATAAATCTTCGCGAAATCTTTTAGCTGCAATTTCTTCTAAAAGGTTTTTATTAGTAGCCGCAATTATTCTTGCATCCATTTTAATAGTTTTATTTCCACCTACTCTTTCAAACTCTCGCGTTTCTAAAACCCTAAGCAATTTAGTTTGAACAGCAATTGATAAATCCCCAATTTCATCAAGAAATAAAGTACCTCCTTGAGCAAGTTCAAATTTCCCAATTTTGGTTTTTATCGCCCCGGTAAATGCTCCTTTTTCGTGTCCAAACAATTCACTTTCAATAAGTGATTCTACAAATGCACTGCAGTTAACTGCTATGAAAGGACCTGTTTTTCTCGAACTATTTAAATGAATAGCACGTGCAGCTAATTCTTTCCCCGTCCCGCTTTCACCTGTTATTAAAACTGAACTATCTGTTTGCGATACGCTTTCAAGCACAGAAATAATTTGCTTAATTTCTTTATTTCTGCCGACAATGTTTTCATACTTAAAAAATTCACTTAAATGTGCAGTTAAATTTTTTATTTCTGATATATCCACAAAAGTTTCGACTGCGCCTATCTTTTCATTCTTGTTATTAATTAAAATATTGGAATTAACTCTTATAGGAATTCTCCTGCCACTTTTATGCAATATTTCTAATTCATTACCTATCATAGCTTTACCTTTTTTAAGAGTCTGTTCCATATGACATCCATTTCTACACAACGATGAATTAAATATTTCCCAGCATTTTTTCCCTATTGCTTCTGAAATCTTGTAGCCTGTAATTTTTTCTGCTGACTTGTTAAATGATGTGATATTCCAATCATTATCAATTGTAAATGTGCCTTCAATGCTGCTATTAAAAATAGCATCGAGCTTATTTTTTTGATCTATCAACTCTAAAGTTTTCTGTCGAATTTCTTCTGCCAAAGAAAGCATCTCTTTGGTATCTCTAAAAACGAAGACTACACTTAAAACATTTTCATTTCTCTTAATTGGTGTAATTGAGGCAAGAACATTTTTTATATTGCCTTTTTTATCCGTGATGTTTATTGCAAGATTTGTAAAAGTGCGGTTATCGTTTAGAGATTCGATAATATAGTTCATATCATCAGGACATTCACGAAAAATAATTTTGCAATTCATTCCAATAATCTCATCTTCTTCATAACCACTAATCCTTGAAGCGGCTTCGTTAAAAACAATTACTTTTAAATCTTTCCCAATAACAGCAATTCCATCTGGAATTATAACCGCTTCTTTATTTATATCTATAATTTGCTGAACTTCTTTCATTTCTATAAACTCCAATTAACCATTGCAAATCTATACAAAATTATTGCATTAATGAAATACTATGCAATATATATTTGCAAGCATGCAATAATTTTATTTTATAAATGTTAAATATCCGCTAAAAATTAAATTCTAATAGTGGCATTCTAATTGACAATTATACTGCAATATAATAAGCAGATTTGGAAATAAAATGCTTTTTGATCCAGCTTGTATCCCTTGCATTATAAAGCAAGCATATAATTCAGCGAAACTTTTTACAAATTCGAACAAAGAACTTCAGTTAAAAATAATAAAGGAAGTTTGTGCCGAAGCACTAAATATTGACCAATATTCCAATGCCCCTAAGTTTTCAAAAAAGATGCAATCTGTTATTGAAAAATATTATGGAGCAGAAAATCCGTATAAAAAAATCAAAGAACAAAATATTAAGAAAGCCGAAAAGTATTACATGTTTATTAAAATGATGATTGAGGGTTCAAGCGACAAACTTGACACAGCAATACGTGCTGCTATAGTTGGTAATTCTATTGATTTTGCTGCCAATCCAGATTTTAATATTGAATATGAAATCAACAGGATTGCATCAAGTAATATTGAATTATCTTTTTTACCTCAATTTAAAGAAGATTATCGTAAAGCAAAACTTATACTATATATAGCCGACAATTATGAAGAAGCTCTATTCGATAAATTCCTCATAAACGAGTTACTTCCAAAAAAGATTGTGTTTGCCGTCCGTTCAAAACCGATTTTAAATGATATAACGCTTGAAGATGCAAAGCAATTGGGGATTGATAAGTTATGCACAGTAATTGAAAGCGGAAGCACAATTGCAGGGACTGATTTAAGCGAATGCACACAGGAATTCTTAGAACTATTTCATAAAGCTGATATTGTGATTGCTAAAGGACAAGGTAATTATGAAACATTGTTGAATGAATCGCGCCCAATCTATTTCCTTTTCAAGGTTAAGTGTGAAGCGATATCGCAAAGATGTGGTTATCCCGTTGGCAAAGGGATTCTATTATTAAATAATATAAATAAGAATAAATCTGGGGAACAAAATGAAACAGTATGACATAGTGATAGTTGGAGGTGGACCCGCTGGAGTTACCTGTGCTCTATCAGCAAAAAATACTTACCCGGACAAAAAAATTGTCTTAATAAGAAAAGAGTCAAAACCTTTGATTCCTTGTGGCATACCTTATGTATTCCACACTCTTAACGAAGTAAGTGATGATATCTTGCCGGATAATCCTTTAATAGCAAGTCAAATTGATATTATTAACGATGAAGCAACAGGAAAGAATGACCATAAGATAACACTTGCAAATAATGGAGAAATTGCATTTGAAAAGCTCGTAATTGCAACAGGCTCCAAAGCAATTATGCCTAAAATAGAAGGTGCTGATAAAGAAAATGTCTTTCTTATTAAGAAAGACAAAGAATATCTGAAAAACATGAAAGCACGAATTCAAGAAGCTGAAAAAATAGTAATTCTTGGCGGTGGGTACATAGGTGTAGAAGTTGCTGATGAATTAGTAAAAGCAGAAAAAAATGTTATGGTTATTGAAATGATGAATACGATTCTTCCTACAATGGATGATGAGTTCGGCAATAAAGTTAAAGAGATTCTCGAGAAAGAAGGTGCTAAAGTAATTACCGGGAAAAGCATTCAAAAAATTTATGGCAACAAAAGTATAACTGGCGTAGAATTGGATGATGGAACAAAAATTGATTGCGACCTTTTAATTGTTTCATGCGGTTTCAGACCAAATCTCGAATTAGCAAAAAAATTCAATTTGGTTTATGAAGAAGGAAAAGGAATTTTAGTTGATGCTTATTTACGCACTTCGGAGAAAGATGTTTTTGCAATTGGTGATTGTGCAGCTAAATATGATTTTTTCACTGGTGAGTTTTCCAACATTATGCTTGCTTCTACCGCAATGGCAGAAGGACGACTTGTTGGTTCCAATCTTTATTCCATCAAAACTATACGCCAATATCCTGGTGTACTTGGTACATTTTCTACAAAAATAGGTAATATAGCATTTGCTGTTAGCGGTATAACCGAAAAACGCGCAAAAGCACGTTCGCTCGATTATACAGTTGGAATTGCAAAAGCTGTTGACCGTCATCCAGCTATGTTGCCTGATGCTTCAGAAATAACTGTCAAATTAATCTTTTCAACTTATTCTCACACTTTAATGGGTGCACAAATTATGGGCGGAAATTCTGTTGGTGAAATGATTAATATAATGTCTGTAATGATTTTAAATAAAATGACCGATATTGATATTTACAATTTGCAAATCGGCACACATCCCCTTTTAACAGCGTCACCCATTGCTTACCCTATAATTAATGCGACTGTAGACGCAATTAAAAAGTGGAATAAATGTTAACACATATAATTCAAAAGGATTTACAATGACTGAACAAGACAAGCAAAAAGAATTTGAAGAAGAAGAAAAAAGAATTCAGGAAAATGTTTCTAAAATTAAACACCGCATTGCAGTATTCAGCGGAAAAGGTGGAGTTGGAAAAACTACTGTAAGCGTAAATCTTGCTTATGGATTTCAATCAGAAGGTTTCTCAACAGGTATTCTTGATGCTGATATTACAGGTCCAAATGTAGCTAAAATGCTGGGGGTAGACAGCGAATTGATTGTTCTCGATTCGAAAATGATACCATTTGAAAAGTATGGTGCAAAAATGATTTCTATTGCTTCATTACTTCCTCCTGGGCAGCCTGTAATATGGCGCGGTCCAATGCGTTCGAAAGTAATTAATCAATTTCTTGCAGATGTCGAATGGGGAGAACTCGATTATTTAATTGCTGACTTACCCCCTGGAACAGGAGATGAGATTTTGACTATCTCACAACAAATGAAACCTGATTTTGCTGTAATAGTTACTACTCCTCAAGAGGTCTCTGTTATTGATGCAGAACGTGCATTAAATATGGCAAAGAAACTCGAAATACCTTTTATCGGTGTTGTTGAAAATATGTCTGGATTTGTTTGCCCCCATTGTAGCGCTGTACTTAATATTTTTGGTGAAGGCGGGGGTAAAAAATTAGCAGATAATTATGGCGTTCCATTTCTTGGTTCTATTCCTATTGATATTGATGCTCGAATACTTGGAGACAAAGGCAAACCGATTATTCTTGAAAAACCAAGTAGCGAAGTAACAAATGTATTTAAATCAATAGCTAATTTAATTGAAGAAATATTATCAAAAAATATTACAAGATGATGTAATTAATAATCATAAGAAACAATAAAACAAGGAATTTCAAATGCTACCAAGAAAAATTTTTTCTACAATTTTATTTCTTAGTATCACTATAATGGGTCAGTCTCATAAAGATTTAATTCAGGGACCTTTTTCAACTCCGCAAGATGTAACAAAAACATGTTTAACATGCCATGAATCTGCCGCAAAAGAAATTATGAAAACTGGGCACTGGAATTGGCTAAACGAGAAATTCGTGGATAATAACCAAACAGTCCAAAGAGGTAAGAAAAATTTTGTAAATAATTTTTGTCTCGCTATTCCATCAAACTATCCACGCTGCACAAGCTGCCATATAGGATACGGCTGGAAAGATGCGTCGTTTGATTTCAGCAAAGAGGAAAATGTTGATTGCCTGGTTTGTCACGACCAATCCAACACATACAATAAAACACCAACTGGCGCTGGTATGCCAGATAAAAATGTTGACCTTTTACTCTCTGCACAAAGTGTTGGAAAACCGACAAGAACAAACTGTGGGGCATGCCATTTTAACGGCGGCGGTGGAACAGGCGTTAAGCATGGAGACTTAGATGGAAGTATTATAAATCCTGACCCGTCACTTGATGTTCATATGGGGAAATTAGGATTTCAATGCATCGACTGCCATAAAACAGAACAACATAAAATAATGGGAGCCAGTCACGGTTCAATGGCTGCAAATGCTAACCATATTTATTGTACTAATTGTCACCAAGGTGAAATTCATAAAAACAAAACATTGAACAAACATACTACTTCTGTTGCTTGCGAAACATGTCACATCCCAGAATTTGCAAGGGTTGAACCAACTAAGGTTTGGTGGGATTGGTCCAAAGCCGGTGAGGATAGACCAGAATCAAAAGATGAGTTTGGAAAAGAGACTTACAATAAAATGAAAGGCGAATTTAAGTGGGCTAAAAATGTTATTCCAACATATAAGTGGTATAATGGAAGCGCAAATTATTACTCATTTGGCGATAAAATTAATCCTTCAAAGATTGTAATGCTTAACATGCCAAACGGCGATATTAAAGATCCCAAAGCTAAAATCGCACCTTTCAAAGTAATGCGCGGGAAACAAATCTACGATTCACAAAACAATTATTTAATTATACCAAAACTCTTTGGAGAAGGCGGTTACTGGAAAAATTATGATTGGAATTTAGCATCACAACTTGGGATGAAAGAGGTTAATCTTCCTTATTCAGGAACTTTTGCATTTGTTGAAACTGAAATGTATTGGCCAATAAATCATATGGTCGCTCCAAAAGAAAATGCTTTGAAATGTTTTTCTTGTCATAGTAAAGAAGGACGATTAGACTGGAAAGCATTGGGTTATTCTGGAGATCCTATGAAAGTTGGTGGAAGAAAATTGGAAACAAAAAATTAGTTGCAATTAGAATATATTGTTTATTAAAACAGAATAATAAATTAAACTGATTACAATCATCTTTTAAGTTCTATAACAAGTTGAATTATGTGTCTCATTGACTTAAATAAAAAAAGTAAAATAAAAATGAAAAAGAATGAATTACCAATAGCAATTTATCAATTGGCTTTATTACAAGCATATTTATATGAAATCTTTAGCATAGATAAAAAGTGCGAAAAAAATTTTAAATACACAGAATGGTATTTGCGCGATAATTTTTCTGCTGAAGAAGTTGATGCAATTATTAAATTCTTTAAAGATGAAGGTATAAATTGCGATTGCGATATACTAAGAAAACTAGATCTTAGAAACTTAGCTAACGATATAATCGAATTTCATAAATAATTAAAATCAAAGAAAAACCATGTCGATTGTTTTTGGTCCAATACCATCACGCAGATTAGGTAGAAGTCTTGGAATAAATAATATACCTCCCAAAGTTTGCAGCTATTCATGCGTTTATTGCCAGATTGGCATTACTAATCCAATGTTAATTGAACGTAAAAAATTTTTTTCTACGGATGAAATTTGCTATGAGGTCTCAGAAAGAATCAATCAATTACAAAAAGCAGGAGAACAAATTGATTACTTAACTTTTGTTCCAGATGGTGAACCTACTTTAGATATTAACCTTGGTAAAACAATCGAAAGAATAAAATCCTTTGGAATAAAAATAGCCGTAATTACAAATTCATCTTTGATATGGGATAAAGAAGTTCAAAACGATTTGATGAAAGCAGACTGGGTTTCGGTTAAGATTGATTCTGCTTATGAAAATATATGGCATACTATTAATAGGCCTCATGGTTTGCTCAAACTTCAAAAAATAATTGAGGGTATAAAACAGTTTGCGATTGTTTTCAAAGGAACGTTGGTTACAGAAACAATGCTTGTGAAAGGAATCAATGATAATGTTGAATCACTTAATAAAACGGCTCAAGTAATTAGCGAAATAAATCCTCATAAATCTTACATTTTAATTCCAACTCGTCCTCCTGCTGAAAAAACAGTCAAGAAACCGACAGAAGAAACTTTGAATGTAGCATATCAAATTTTCAGCAGTTTAATAAACAATGTAGAACTGCTTGCATATGATGAAGGCAATTATTTCACTTATTTATCAGATGCTGAAAAAGAATTATTAAGCATACTTTCTGTTCACCCGATGTGTAAAGATGCCATCAAAGCTTTTTTATCGAGAGCAAATTCAAATTGGGACTTAATTGACAACTTAATAAAAAATAAGATGATAAGAACTGTTGAATACAACGATAATATTTTCTTCTTAAAACAAATTAACTAACGAGATTCTAATGAGAAATAACTGTTACGAAAATGTTTTAGATGCAATAGGTAGAACACCGCTCGTAAAACTCAGGAATATATCGAGAGAGTTGAAAGCTAATATTTATGCAAAATTAGAATTTATGAACCCTGGAGGAAGTATAAAAGACCGTATTGCAAAATATATGATTGAAAAAGCTGAAAGGGAAGGCAAATTAAAACCTGGAGATACTATAATTGAAAATTCTTCTGGTAACACTGCAATGGGTCTAGCTATTGTTTGTCGTCAGAAAGGTTACAAACTAAAAATTGTAATACGCGATACAACAAGTCCCGAAAAAATAAAAATGCTCGAAGTTCTAGGTGTCGATGTTATTAAAGTTGACGCATCACTTCCACCGGAACACCCGCAATCATACAACCAGTATGCGAAAAATCTTGCCGAAAATGATTCTTCACTTTTTTACATAGACCAGCATAATAATCTTGATAATAATGAAACACATTATGCTACAACTGGACCGGAAATTTGGGAACAGTTAAATGGGAGAATTGATTATTTAATTGGCGGAATAGGTACTGGGGGAACAATTATCGGTGCGGGAAAATTTTTAAAAGAAAAAAATCCAAATATTAAAATAATTGGAATCGACCCTGTTGGTTCAGTCTTTTATAATTATTTCAAGAATAAAAAACTGATTACTCCTTCAAGATATCTAATTGAAGGGATAGGAGATGAATTTCTTATAAAAACAGCACAATTAGATTTGTTAGATGATATGTTCCAAGTTGATGATAAAACTGCTATTGAATGGACGAAAAAATTAGCATTTGAAGAAGGAATTATTGCTGGTGGTTCGAGCGGTGCAAATATATGGGGAGCCGTAAAACTTGCAAATGAAATTAATAATGAAGCAAACATTGTAACTATAATTTGCGATTCAGGTTATAAATATTTTTCAACAATTTATAATGATGAATGGCTTATTAAAAATCATCTTGTATAATTAAATAAATATCTCAAAACAAATAATGGAGGTTAATATGCCAGGCTTCGATAGAACAGGTCCATTGGGACAAGGTCCTTTAACAGGCAGAAGAAGAGGTTTCTGCCGCTATATTCAAACAACTCAAACAGAAAAAACTTCAGAACAATCTGCAGAAAATAAAGAAGTTATATATGGGGTTGGTCGTGGCGGAAGACCACGTGGCGGCGGCAGAGGATATTGCTTTGGCGGTCGCAGAGGTTTTGGCAGATCTCAAGGAAGAGAATTCGGAAACTAATTATATAAAGTGAATCCTATGTTAATTGCAATTACATCCGAAGGTTTGGAGCCGACTTCTTTGGTTGCGGAGAAATTAGGAAGAACTCCTTTCTTAATTTTTTATGAAACTGAGAAAAATATTTTCGAATCTCTCCGCAACCCTTATGCTAATTTATTTGGTGGAGCTGGAATTCAAACTTCTCAATTAATCATTGAAAAAAATGTTGACGCTGTAATTACAATTGACATTGGATTAAATCCTCTTCGCCTTTTAAATTCTGCTAATGTCAAAGTTTATTCTTGTTCTAAAAAACAAGTTATAGAAGCTGTAAAGGATTTTATGGAAAATAAATTAACAATAGTTGATTCAAAATCTATGATGGATTTTAGCAGAAAAAGACACATGAGAAAAGGATGGGGGTGGAATAATAATTTTTAATAATTAATTAATACAAAAAAATAAGGAGATAATATGAATCATCGTTTAGCAATTGCAATTGAAGAAATTGGTAATGTAGAAAAAGTAGCCGAACATTTTGGCAGATGTACAAAATTCAATGTATGTGAACTCGACGAACAGAAAAAAGTATTGAAAACTGAAACATATTTTAATCCGCTTGCGGGAGAACACGGCGGTGCTTGTCAGCTGCCAACTTATGTCAAACAGTTCAATGTAAATACAATTATTGCAGGCGGAATGGGACAAAAAGCAATTTCACATTTTCTTGAATATGGTATCAATGTCATTACAGCTCCTGGATTATTATATGAAGAAGCATTAAATCTTTTTATCCTGGGAAAACTTACAGGTTATGAAGCATGTTCTCACGGACATAAACATGAACATCATTATAATTAAATGCAGGAATTTGATTTGATAATATCTATTGCATCAGGCAAAGGCGGAACGGGCAAGACAACTATAGCTGCTAGTCTTGCCTCAGTTATTCCTGAATGCGTTTACATTGATTGTGATGTTGAGGAACCTAACGGACATTTATTTCTTAAACCGAAATTCATTTCGGAAGAAAAAGCTGAAAAATTACTGCCTCATATTAATCAAGATAAATGCAAATTCTGCGGTAAATGCGTTAGTGTTTGTGAATTTAATGCTCTAATAAATCTCAAATTCGAAATTGTACTTTTTGAAGAGATGTGTCACAGTTGTGGAGCTTGCAAATATTTTTGTCCATTAAAAATAATAACCGAAAGAGTAAAAGAAATAGGTATTGTAAGAGTTGGGATTACAAAAAATGAAATAATTTTTGCAGACGGAGTATTAAACATTGGCGAAGCATCTGCATCACCATTAATCAAAGAAGTGAAGAAAAAAATAGTTAAAGGAAAAACAAACATAATTGACTCCCCTCCTGGCACATCTTGTTCAATGGTTGAAGCAATAAAAGATTCTGACTTCTGTATTCTTGTTACTGAATCAACACCGTTCGGGCTGAATGATTTGAAACTTGCCATAGATGTTTTAAGAGCAATAGATATTCCTTTTAGTGTTGTTATTAATAAATATGATTCTTCTTTTACTGAAATGGAAAATTATTTAAGAAAAGCAAACATTGATGTTCTTCTCAAGATTCCTTTTGACAGAAAATATGCAGAATCTTATTCGGAAGGAACACTGCCTATAAACAAATATCCCGAATTGAAAAAAGATTTCATACGGCTGTATAATAGAATTAAAGAAAAATTAGGATTGGAAAAAATAAATGTTTGATAATACATATAAACAAATTGTAATAATAAGTGGTAAAGGCGGAACCGGTAAAACAACATTGTCAGCTGCATTGGCAAGTTTAATAGACAAAAAAGTAATTATCGATTGTGATGTAGACGCTGCAAATCTTTACCTAATTCTTAAGCCAGAAATAATACATAGTTACGAATTTTACGGTGGCAAAAGAGCCTCAATTAATAGAAGTAAATGTGAAGAATGCGGAATATGTGAAACCGTATGCCGTTTCGATGCAATTAATAATTATACTATCAATCAGCTAAGTTGCGAGGGCTGCGGTTTATGTTTTAGAATTTGCCCTTATGGAGCTATCCAATTCAATACTAAAAAATCAGGATATTACTTTGAATGCGAACTACCGGATAAATCTAAATTTTATTATGCAAAACTTTTACCAGGCGAAGGAAATTCCGGTAAACTTGTAAGTGAAATAAAACGGAAAGCCCTTGAAAATATTTCATCAGACATTGAATGGGTAATTGTTGATGGACCACCTGGAGTTGGATGCCCTGTAAATGCAAGTATAGCTGCAGCAGATTATGCTGTTATTGTTACTGAACCGACTGTATCGGGTATTCATGATTTGACTCGGCTTGTCCAGCTCTTAAATACATTTAAAATCCATGCAGGAATTGTAATAAACAAATATGATTTAAACGAAAATATAACTTCACAAATAATCAAATACGCCAATAGTGAAAATATTCCTATTATAGGGACAATCCCTTTTGATATTGAATTTGTGAACGCTCTTATTAATAAAGAAAATGTTGTAGATACTAATGAAAAAATTCGCAAAGAGATTCAAACAATTTGGCGGCAGCTGGAATTACAAATTGAAATATCAATTAACTAATAGGAGCAATTATGTTAAACGAAACGAAATCCCATAAAACCGGGAAAATTGCAGTTACTTCAACAGGCGGCTCTATGGATGCGCTTGTAAGTGAACAGTTTGGACGCTGCCAATATTTTTTAATTGTCGACCCACAAACTATGAAGTTTGAAGCCATATCTAATTTAGGTGGGCAAATGCAAAGTGGAGCTGGTCCAAAAGCAGCAGAATTAATAATAAGTAAAGGCGTTGAGGTCTTGCTCACTGGACATGTTGGCGATAAGGCTGAGGAAGTTCTTAAAAGAGCTGGCATTAAAATCATTGACGGCTTCAAAGGAACGATAAAGGTTAGAGATGCAGTCACCAGTTACTTATCAAAATAAAAAGGAGTAAAAAAATGTACGTTCCTACAAAAATATTTTTTACAAAAGGTGTCGGTAGACACAAAGATTATCTTAGCTCTTTCGAATTAGCTCTTAGAAAAGCCGGTATTGAGAAATGTAATTTGGTAAATGTCAGCAGTATTTATCCTCCAGGTTGCAAAATAATTTCTAAACAACAGGGGCTAAAAGAAATAAAAGCCGGGCAAATTACTTTTACAGTTATGGCAAGAAACTCTACAAACGAACCAAATCGATTAATAGCCGCATCAATTGGTGTTGCAATCCCCGCAGATGGTCATCACTACGGTTATCTTTCTGAATATCATCCATTTGGAGTAAAAGAAAAAATTGCCGGCGATTATGCAGAAGATTTAGCTGCTCAAATGCTTGCTACAACGCTTGGAGTAGAATTCGATTCAGAAACCAATTGGAACGAACGTGAACAGGTTTTTAAAATGTCAGGAAAAATTGTAAAAACATTTAATATTACTCAAACTGCAGAAGGTGATAAAAATGGTTTGTGGACAACTGTTGTCGCTGCAGCAATATTGTTACCTTAATCAAATTTTTGAATCTAATAGGTTAAGTAATATTAAATAAGAGTAATTCCAATGGAAATTTTATTTCATGTTTTTAAAGAATCACTTAAGATTACACTCTTTGTTCTAATTATGATGGTTGCTGTTGATTATATAAATGTTAAAACAAAAGGCAGATTAGAATCAATACTCAAAAGCGGCAAAAAGTGGAAACAGTATATTGTCGCTTCTCTGCTTGGTGCTGCGCCAGGTTGTCTCGGTTCTTTTGCTGGTGTTTCTCTTTATATTCATGGTATGATTAGTTTTGGGGCATTGACTGGTTTAATGATGGCAACTGCGGGAGACGAACAATTTATTATGCTTGCCATGTTTCCCAAAACAGCATTGATTATGTTTGCAATTCTTTTTCTGCTTGGAATTATTGCCGGGTATTTTACTGATTATCTCGTACAAAAATTCAACATAAAAACTTGCACTGATTGTGAGTTCAAACAATATCATCCTGAAGAAAAAGGTTACAAACATTATTTTAAGGACCATATCTGGTCACACATGATAAAAGGACATCTCATAAAAGTATTTCTTTGGACCTTTGGTGCACTGTTAATCATAGAATATTCAATGGTCTTTGTAAACCTCAAAAACATTACTGCAGAATATACTATCTGGATTTTGCTGCTTAGTGCATTAATAGGAATTATTCCAGAATCTGGTCCCCATTTAATTTTTGTAATGCTTTTTGCAAAAGGATTAATCCCCTTCTCAGTTTTATTTACCAGTTCCATTGTTCAAGATGGTCACGGTATGCTGCCTATGCTATCTTACTCAGTTAAAGATTCTTTGCTTATAAAAACTTTTAATCTATTCTTTGGATTAACAATCGGACTGATAATATACTTATTGGGGTATTGATGGTTAATTATAAATCTATTCCAAAAAATGAAAATGATTTTATTCTAAATGAGTGGGGATATGATTTAATGGAAGAATATTTCGAGTTGATTAGTGCAACAAAACTTTCAGCTGAATATTTTGTGCTTGATATTGCTACAGGAACAGGCAGAGCAGCATCTATATTATCAAGAATGGGTTACAATGTTATTACTGGTGATTATAATTATAATTTCAAATTTGAAAGCGAAAACAGAATTACAAAAGAGTATCTCAATAAAGTGAACTATATCAAATTAAATCTTGAAAAAATTCCTTTCAAAGATAATTCTATTGAAAATATTATCTGTATCGATACATTTCACGAGCTAAATAATCCGTTCTCATGTTTAAATGAAATTATTCGTATTCATTCTCCAAATGGGAAATTATTGATTGCAGATTTTAACTCCAAAGGCTTTGATGTGATGGACAAACTTTATAAAATTAAATACAACAAACTGCACACAAGAGGAAAAATATCACTTACAGACTTAGAAAGTATTTTAATCAGCAATTATTCTGAAATAAAAATAATCAACACAAAATTAAATAAAGGATTTATTGCATGGGGGAAAAGAAATGCAAAACAATAAAGAAACACAATTAGATAAAATTAAGTCTCTTTTTATTGAAATCCCTTTATCGATAAATACTTATGACATAGATATTGCTGGTCATGTTAACAATATTGTTTATATCCGCTGGCTTGAAGATTTGAGAACAAAACTTTTTTCGAGTATATGTGATACTAAGAGAGTATTCGAAAATGGTTTCTATCCTGTTGTTATTTCAACATTTATTAATTATAAAAAGCAACTAAAATTATTTGATTCACCAACAGGTATAATAAAATTAGATAATCTTAAGCATGGAGTTATAACTTTGAACGCTCAAATAAAAGTTGGACAACAAATTTACGCTTCAGCAGAACAGAAATGTGTTATTATGGACCTCAAAACTTCTAAAATGATTAACAATGAATTAATTCTGAGATTATTAAATTATTGATTAAAAAAAATAAATTAAGAATTAAATTCATTTTAAGGTGATACTATGAAGATTAAATTTTTATTGCTGTGCTCATTGTTAATAATAAGCAATACAATGGGACAAACTTTAATCCTTAAAGGAAAGGTAACAGATTCTAAAAACGGGAATCCCATTCAGGGGGCAATAGTTTTTATTAATTATAATTATATGGCTTATACAAACAATGATGGCAACTACACAATTAAAGAAATACCGGAAGGATTTTATACCGTAAAGATTTCCCGGCTTGGTTATAAACCTATCACAGTAAATATTAAGATTGATTCCAGTTCTATTACGAAAGATTTCATTTTAGAACCATCACCAATTGAACTCGATGAAGTAATTGTAAGCACTAATAGAACTGACAAATATCTTCGCAATTCTCCTTACTCGGAATTACTAATTGGGAAAGAAGAAATTCAAAATAAACCATTTCAATCTTTGCCGGATATTCTAAAAGAAAAACCTGGAATTTCACTTATACGCGATGGCATCTGGGGAACCGAAGTGAGTATCCGCGGACTCAACCGCGAAAATGTTGTAACTCTCATTGATGGAAATAGAATTGTTACATCAACCGATATTGCTGCAAGATTATCATTGATTGACTTAAATGATATCGATCGAATTGAAGTCATTAAAGGGGCATCTTCTTCAATTTATGGTTCAGGGGCTACAGGTGGTATTGTAAATATTATCACAAAAGCTCCACAGTTCTATAATAAATTTTCTATTAACGGTAATATATCGACTGGTTTTAATTCGGTTAATAATTTATCTGTTTTATCTGCATCACTTTACAGTGGCAGTTCATATTGGTCTTCAAAATTTTCCGGCTCTTACAGAAAAGCTCATAATATTCAAACTCCTATTGGTGAATTAAAAAACAGTCAATTTGAAGATTATAGTTTTTCAGGTGCATTAAATGTTTTGCCGTTAGATAATCATACTCTTAAAATCGCTTACCAATTATTCAAAGCAAAGGATGTTGGCATTCCAGGTGCTTCATTGTTCCCAAGCAATGCAGATGTCCGTTATCCCGATGAGAAAAGAGAATTAATTTCAGTGGGTTATGAAATACAAAATATTTCTAAAGTTCTTTATAAACTTTCGGCAAAATATTCGTATCAATTCATAAAAAGAAATGTTGAAAATATACCTCATACTGTTCAGAATATTTTAGCAAGTGGAACAACACCTGCAAGAAGAGTGAGTATTCTTAAAATCACTCCCGGAGCTGACCATAAAAATAATAATGTTCAAATTCAGGGAAATCTATTATTAACAAAGGATAATAATCTTATTCTCGGCATTGATTACTGGGATAGAACTTACAAAGGTCATCGCGAAAAATATCAAATGATAGAAGTTCTGAACGCACAAGGTAATGTTGTAAACACCACTAATAAAATTATTGGAGAAAAACCTTTGCCTGATTCAAAGTATAAAAGTTTTGGAATCTTTGCTCAGGATGATGCAGAATTGATCAAAAATAAATTATCTCTTTCAATAGGAGCTCGTTATGACAAAATTAATATTCGTGGTGAAGAAACTCTAAATCCAGTTTATGAAATTACTAACGGTGTAATTAATTATTCTCCTTCAGGCCAAAAAATAATATGGAATAAAACTGATGCAAATGATAATTCTTATAGTGGAAATGTTGGATTAAAATATTCAACAAATTTGAATCTCGATTTTACATTAAGTCTTGGTTTATCTTTCCGTTCACCTTCACTCGAAGAAAGATTTCAATACATAGACCAGGGAAGTTATGTGCGTGTTGGCAATCCAAATCTTAAATCTGAAAAAGGAAAATCAATCGATTTGGGATTACGTTATTATTCATCACATTTGAAAATTACTTCAAGTATTTTCTTCAATTATTTTAATAATCTTGTTTCAGAAATCCCCGGAACATTTGAAGGAAGAAATGCTTTCATAAAAACAAATATCGGCGAAGCACGAATTTATGGATTTGATTTTAACGCTGATTATAATTTTTATCACAATCATATTTTCTATGCAACTGCATCTTATGTTAAAGGAGATGATATTACCGCAAACTCAAATTTGCCGGCAATTCCACCATTGAATGGAATTATCGGAATCAAACTTGATTTATTTGAAAAACTGCAAGCCGATTTTTCTTCAACAATTTTTGCAGCACAAAATAAAGTTGCAGTTAATGAAATGACAACACCAGGTTATGCTGTATTTAATTTGTCATTAAATACATATACCCTAAAACTTTCATCTTTGAAATTGCGTGTATACACTGGAATAGAAAATATTTTTAATAAGAATTATCGCAATCATTTATCAACAACAAGAGGAAGCATAACAATAGAACCAGGAAGAAATTTCTTTATAAATTTAATTGCTGATTTTTAATCTTATATTAACAACATATTATTTTCTAACTAATTAAAAATCATTTTATGCTCTGGTTTCCTATTGCCCTGCTTTCTTCTTTGCTTTCTGCATTTGCAGCAATAACACAAAAGAAAGTTCTGTATAACAGAGATGCACTGGAATTTTCTTTTCTGCTTTCGATTATCAACTTTCTTCTCTCGATTCCATTATTCTTTTTAATTGACTTTAGTACTATAAACACATTTAATCTTACGATTCTTTTCATCAAATCAATCATTGGTGTTGCAGCATTTTTGTGTGTTATGACTGCATTAAAAAATCTTCAGATAAGCAATGCATTGCCGCTGCTTGCCTTAACACCTGGTTTTGTTGCCGTTTTTGCATTTTTTCTTCTTGGAGAATCATTAAAAACTACGGAAGTGTTAGGTTTAATTTCATTAATTGTTGGCACATATATTCTTGAAAGTAAAAATCTGAAAGAAATTTTATCCCCATTTGTTATATTCTTAAAATCAAAGTATCATCATTATATTTTACTTGCTTTGCTTCTTTTTACAGCTTCATCGATACTCGATAAACTTCTTCTTGTTCAATTGAATCTTTCTCCAATTTCTTTAACAGCAATCCAGCATCTGTTTTTTGCAATGCTATTTACTGTAGTTTTTTTTCTATCTCTTTTTTATAAAAATGAAAATATACATGAAAAAACTTCAGCTGTATTGCAAAAGAATGATTTAGGTTGGATAATTTTAATATCATTTCTTACAATTGGTTATCGTTTCACTCAAGTAGTTTCAGTAAAACTTGCATCTGTTGCTTTAGCTCTTGCAGTCAAACGAACTTCAGTATTATGGGCTACAATAATAGGTGGAAAGATTTTCAAAGACTCAAATTTACTCAAGAAAACAATCGCTGTTATTTTTATTCTTCTTGGAGCTATTTTGATATTACGAGAATAAATGAACTCTGTCATAGAATTTTTATTAATTAAGAAATCAACTTTATAGTTGAATTAATTTTTGAACATATAATAAATTACTTCTGAAGGCATATTAACATAATTTTCATTTATCCAAAAAATATAAATTATATTTCTACAGAATCTTTTCTAATACCAATTCATCTAATTGATAAAAAATTTTAATCTGACGATGATTAACAAAACTCACTGGTACGACGGCTGGTTTTATGATATTTTTATTGCACCAAATCAGGATAGATTATTTTCTCTAATTAAAAATTTGATAAAACCAAATTCTACAGTTATTGATGTTGGATGTGGAACAGGAAGATTCTCTTTCTCAGTTGCAGACAAATGTAAGTTTATTCTCGGAATTGATTTATCTTCAAAGAATATTGAGAAAGCAAATACAAATCTTAAAAAAAATTTAGTTGATAATATTTCTTTTTTGCATTCTAATATTTCAGAAATAATCTCAAAAAATTTTCACTTCGATTATGCAGTAATGACTTATGTTATACATGAAGTAAATGAAGAAGAAAGATTAAAGTTAATCACTGATTTATCGATGATAGCAAATAAAATAATCATCGGTGATTATCTTGTCCCAAAATCAGCAGGATTCTGGAGTACATTAAATGATGTGGTTGAATTTGCTGCAGGAAAAGAGCATTTCAGAAATTATAAAAATTATGTTCAAAATGGCGGTTTGAAATATTTAGCTGAAAAGACCTCATTAAAAATTATCAAAGAAATTAAGAACAAACCATTAACAAGTCACATTATTGTTTTAACTAAGTGAGTTAATTATGAAATTAAAAAACATCGAATTGAGAAATAATTTTTTTATGTCTCCTGTTAAAACTGGTTATGGTGATTCTGAAGGTAATATTTCCGAACGCCATATTGCTTTCTGGGAAAGACGTTCCAGACATGTTGCAGCAGTAATTTTTGAACCATTTTTTATTGATAAAAAAGTTCGAGAACTTCCCACTCAAATTGGAATTGAAGACGACAGCAAAATTGATGGACATAAAAAATTAGTTGAAACAGTTCATCGTAATGGTGCAAAAGCTGTTGCTCATATTAATCATCCTGGCAGAATGGCTAATCCAAAATTACCCGGAAATGTTTATCTATCTGCATCAGATATTGAATGCCCAAACGGTGGACAAAAACCAAAAGCTCTTTCTCTCGATGAAATTAAAATTGTTCAACAACAATATATTGATGCAGCTATTCGTGCTGAAAAAGCTGGTTATGATTTTATTGAACTGCAATTTGGACTTGGTTACTTAATTGCACAATTCATTTCTCCAATTACAAATAAAAGAAATGATGAGTATGGTGGTAGCTTTGAAAATCGTTTGCGTTTTGGATTAGAAATTTTAAGAGGTATAAAATCTTCTGTAAAATTACCTGTAATTGTAAGATTAAGCAGCGAAGAAAAGTATGAAGGTGGATTAACAATTAATGACACAATCCAAATAGCAAAAATTCTTGAACAGGAAGATATTGCAGCTTTACACATAACAAGTGGCGATGTATGCATGAGTCCAGCTTGGTATTATCAACACCATTTCATACCAAAAAGAAAAACATGGGAATTATCAAAAAAGATTAAAGAACATATTTCGCTCCCAATTATTACGGTCGGACAAATTAATGAACCAAAAGATATTGATGAGATTCTTTCAAATAATGCAGCAGATTTTATTGCAATAGGAAGAGCACTAATTGCTGACCCGGATTTTGTTGGAAAATATTTAAAACAAGTAGAAGGAAGAATTCGTCCCTGTAGTTCTTGTTTAACAGGCTGTTTAGGAAGAATAAAAATTGGCAAAGGACTTCAGTGCGAAATCAATCCGCTTGTCGGTAGAGAGCTTGAAGAGATTATTCCTGCAAATGAAAAGAAAAATTATGCAGTAGTTGGAGGTGGATTAGCTGGAATGCAAGCCGCTTTAGCTTTGAAACAACGTGGTCACAAAGTTACATTATTTGAGAAAGATAAACTTGGAGGACAATTTAATCTCGCACCGCTTCCATCACAAAAACAATCTTTCCAAAAACAAATTGATTATTTTGTTGAAGAAATTAAAGATGCTAACATTGAAGTTATTTATAAAGAAGCTACAGAAGATGATTTAATTGACAAGTATGACGGAGTCATTATTGCAACTGGCTCTAAACCATTTATTCCACAAATTGATGGATTAAAAGAATATCACTGGGCAGAAATTTTATATGAATTTAATGTCCCAAAAAATAAAAAAGTACTAATAATCGGTGGTGGTTCAATAGGAGTTGAAATTGCAAGCACTTTAGTTGATTACAGCAATAAAGTCATAATTGTAGAAATGTTGGAAGATATAGCCCGAGATATGGAGATGATAACTCGGAAACTTAATGTAACTAAATTAAGAGAAAAAAATGTTATTGTTTTTACTAATAAAAAGGTATCAAGTGTAAGAGGCTCATCAGCATTTCTTAAAAGTAAAAATGTATTTAATGATTTAAGAATAGATAACATTGATGTTTTTATAGTTACTGCTGGTATGCGCCCCAACAAAGAAATCATCGAAAAATTAGAAGGGAAAATCTCTTACTATGTTATTGGTGATGCAGATAAAATTGGCGATGCTGTTTCTGCAATTCAAAGTGGATATTTTACATGTAAAGAATTATAAATTATAAAAGGAGTTACAACAATGTTAATACTAATTGGTTCAGATGGAAATAATTTTGAAAGTACTATAGCAAAAAGATTTGGACATGCTAACTATTATTTATTGTATAATACAGAAACTAAATATTTAGAAGTATTTGAAAATATAGAAGAAGGACACAACCATGATAATCTTCAATACTTTTTAGATAAAGGAGTAGAGGCATTTGTAGTAGGCAATATTGGACCTTATGCTTTTGAGATTATCAATACTCCCAAAAGTAAAGTTTATCTTGCAAGAAAAATGACAGTTAAAGAAGCTATTGAAAAACTTTTGAATGGAGAATTGAAACAGCTAAACGAACCGACAGTAAAAAAGTATTGGACGCCGAAATGGGGAAAAACATAACAGTTGATATTATTTATAAAAATAACGAACTTAATATATAATAAAACTATTATAAAACTTGATTACCAAGTCTAAAAAAATATTACTATTAAAAATTAAACACACTTTTGTACTTGCATTACTCTTTTTACTCCTTATGTTATCAAGTGCAAAAGAACAGTTTCACAATCATAAACCCAATGAATCCGAGCGGGACGATTGCCCAACTTTAATTATTACTCAATCATTTAGTTCTGCAATTACTATTCATTTTGAATTACCTGCCTTTCAAACCATTGAATTATATCTTGACATTCCAAATTATTCTAAATCACTTAAATCAAAATCATTTATTATAAATTTAAGAGCTCCTCCAATTATTTGATAATAAATCCAGTAAATCAGAATTATTAGATTTTATCAAAATATTAAAGGAGCTCGAAATGAATATCAAAAGAATATTCATAATTTATTTAGTAATACTTCTATCAATAAATCCGAATGCTTTTAACGCAGAAAGTTTTGGTGGAATTATTAGAGGTAAAGTATTCACGAAGGATGGAAATGCACTTTATGGTGCTAATGTTTTTTTGCCTTCGCTTGGCAGAGGAACTATTACAAATGAAAGAGGTGAATTTATATTAGCAAATCTACCAAAAGGTAAATACAGTGTTATTGCAAGTTATATTGGATATGAATCAGAGAGCAAAACAATTGAATTAGATACGGAACAAATTAAAGAAATTATTTTTGAATTAAAACCTTCTATAATACAAATCGAACCAGTAGTTGTTACTGGAAATCCTCATGCAACAAACCCATTAAATAGTTTGCAAGAAATAAATTCATTAAGCGGAAGAGAAAAAATAAAATCAGAATCAACATCGCTTGGCAAAACTTTAGAATCAATGCCTGGTATTTATAATATATCTGCTGGTCCTGTTGCTGGTAAGCCAGTAGTTCATGGTCTTTCAAGCGAACGAGTATTAATTTTAAGTGACGGAGTAGCACAAGAATATCAACAGTATGGTGAACGTCATTCTCCAAATATAGATGCATTTAATTATGATCGCATAGAAGTTATCAAAGGAGCTGCAAGTTTACTTTACGGTTCAGATGCTATAGGCGGAGCGATAAATTTAATTCCTCAACCTTACCATTTTTCTCAGAGCAGCAATTTTAATCTAGATGGTTCAATAATAGGCTCTTACTATTCAAATAATAATGAATATGCTACAGGTCTAAAACTCGAAGGTTCAATTAAAAATACTTCCAGTTATATAAATCTAATTAGAAGAAAAGCAGATGATTTTAATACTCCAAAGGTTAGTCCTTACTCAGTTACACAAAGACGCGGAGACCCAAAATTTACTGGTGAAATTCCTAATACTAATTATGAACAATTAAATGGTTCAGCAGGGGTTGGATTTTTATCTTCTGCAAGAATTTTTTCCATCAATTATGATCATTACTTTAATAAAAATAACTTCTTACTTCCCGACGGGAACCCAATAGGTATTAGACTACAGAATCAAATATTGAACATTAAAGCCATATTACCATTTAATAATTTCATTATTAAACCAAAATTCAGTTATCAAAGAAATAATAGACAAGCAACTCACACCGGCTTAAGTTATTTGGCACTACCAGATTCTGCAGATGTTAATTTGATTCTTAATGTTTATACAACTCGTATTGAAATCGAAAATGTTGATCTGCTAAACTTATCAGGAACTTTTGGTGCAGAAATAAAATATTATGTTCACGAAAATGTTGGTAAAGTACCTTTACAGCCAACTGGTAATTTTACCAATTATTCTCTTTTCATATTTGAAGAGTGGCAGAGAAATAAACTAATAATAAATTTTGGGACTCGTTTCGATTATCGGGATCAAATTTTTTATGGAACCAAAACCAACCCTCTTCTGCCAAAAGATGATAAAAGAAATTATTCAAGCCTAACCGGCTCATTTGGGCTTGCATATAAATTAGCAGAGCAATTTATAGTTACTGGAAATGTTAGCCGCGGTTTTAGAATACCTAGTTTTTTTAATTTATATGTTTATGGCGAACATGGTGGGGTTTTCGCATTTCAAATTGGTAATCCAGAGCTTAAAAACGAAACTTCATTTGATTTAAATGCATCGATTAGATTTAAAAATAAATTTACAAATCTTTCAATTACAATTTTTAATAACACAATTAATAATTATATCTTTCTATATAATGCACCTGAGCACCCTTTAGCTCCAATTGGAAAACCATTTGTATTTGCTCACGATCAAGCAGATGCAAATTTGACTGGTTTTGAGTTTGCTTCTGATTTCATACCAGTCCGTTGGCTTTTATTATCCGGCAGTTATTCTTTTATTAAAAGTAAATTTTTATCGGGACCCTGGAAAAATGGCGAACTACCCTTAATGCAGCCTAACAGATTAACCCTAAACGCAAAATTTCTATTACCCAACTTTTATCTGATTGAGTCACCTTATGTATCTGTTAATGCAAAATTTGTGTCGAGTAAAAAAGCTGCTGGAATATACGAACCATTTGCACAGTTTGATGATGGAATAGGACCAGATATTCCATTCGGTGTTTGCTCAACTGATAAATATAACTTAATCGATTTGGGAATTGGCTTTGATTTAAAACTTTACAATCAGCCAATTAACTTCGATGTCACCATAACAAATTTATTTAACAAAGTATATCGTGATTTTTTAGATACTTATAAAGGATATGCATTATCACCTGGTAGAAGTGTAAATATAAAAATTAAAATGCCTTTTAAATATTATTAATACAGATAAATATGAATATATGAAAAAAATTATTTGATTCAGTAAGCCAATAAAATAATTATGAGAGGTTAAAAATCATGGAAACATTGATTAAAGTATTTAAAGAATCACTTAAGATTACACTCTTTGTTCTAATTATGATGGTTGCTGTTGATTATATAAATGTTAAAACAAAAGGCAGATTAGAATCAATACTCAAAAGCGGCAAAAAGTGGAAACAGTATATTGTCGCTTCTCTGCTTGGTGCTGCGCCAGGTTGTCTCGGTTCTTTTGCTGGTGTTTCTCTTTATATTCATGGTATGATTAGTTTTGGGGCATTGACTGGTTTAATGATGGCAACTGCGGGAGACGAACAATTTATTATGCTTGCCATGTTTCCCAAAACAGCATTGATTATGTTTGCAATTCTTTTTCTGCTTGGAATTATTGCCGGGTATTTTACTGATTATCTCGTACAAAAATTCAACATAAAAACTTGCACTGATTGTGAGTTCAAACAATATCATCCTGAAGAAAAAGGTTACAAACATTATTTTAAGGACCATATCTGGTCACACATGATAAAAGGACATCTCATAAAAGTATTTCTTTGGACCTTTGGTGCACTGTTAATCATAGAATATTCAATGGTCTTTGTAAACCTCAAAAACATTACTGCAGAATATACTATCTGGATTTTGCTGCTTAGTGCATTAATAGGAATTATTCCAGAATCTGGTCCCCATTTAATTTTTGTAATGCTTTTTGCAAAAGGATTAATCCCCTTCTCAGTTTTATTTACCAGTTCCATTGTTCAAGATGGTCACGGTATGCTGCCTATGCTATCTTACTCAGTTAAAGATTCTTTGCTTATAAAAACTTTTAATCTATTCTTTGGATTAACAATCGGACTGATAATATACTTATTGGGGTATTGATGGTTAATTATAAATCTATTCCAAAAAATGAAAATGATTTTATTCTAAATGAGTGGGGATATGATTTAATGGAAGAATATTTCGAGTTGATTAGTGCAACAAAACTTTCAGCTGAATATTTTGTGCTTGATATTGCTACAGGAACAGGCAGAGCAGCATCTATATTATCAAGAATGGGTTACAATGTTATTACTGGTGATTATAATTATAATTTCAAATTTGAAAGCGAAAACAGAATTACAAAAGAGTATCTCAATAAAGTGAACTATATCAAATTAAATCTTGAAAAAATTCCTTTCAAAGATAATTCTATTGAAAATATTATCTGTATCGATACATTTCACGAGCTAAATAATCCGTTCTCATGTTTAAATGAAATTATTCGTATTCATTCTCCAAATGGGAAATTATTGATTGCAGATTTTAACTCCAAAGGCTTTGATGTGATGGACAAACTTTATAAAATTAAATACAACAAACTGCACACAAGAGGAAAAATATCACTTACAGACTTAGAAAGTATTTTAATCAGCAATTATTCTGAAATAAAAATAATCAACACAAAATTAAATAAAGGATTTATTGCATGGGGGAAAAGAAATGCAAAACAATAAAGAAACACAATTAGATAAAATTAAGTCTCTTTTTATTGAAATCCCTTTATCGATAAATACTTATGACATAGATATTGCTGGTCATGTTAACAATATTGTTTATATCCGCTGGCTTGAAGATTTGAGAACAAAACTTTTTTCGAGTATATGTGATACTAAGAGAGTATTCGAAAATGGTTTCTATCCTGTTGTTATTTCAACATTTATTAATTATAAAAAGCAACTAAAATTATTTGATTCACCAACAGGTATAATAAAATTAGATAATCTTAAGCATGGAGTTATAACTTTGAACGCTCAAATAAAAGTTGGACAACAAATTTACGCTTCAGCAGAACAGAAATGTGTTATTATGGACCTCAAAACTTCTAAAATGATTAACAATGAATTAATTCTGAGATTATTAAATTATTGATTAAAAAAAATAAATTAAGAATTAAATTCATTTTAAGGTGATACTATGAAGATTAAATTTTTATTGCTGTGCTCATTGTTAATAATAAGCAATACAATGGGACAAACTTTAATCCTTAAAGGAAAGGTAACAGATTCTAAAAACGGGAATCCCATTCAGGGGGCAATAGTTTTTATTAATTATAATTATATGGCTTATACAAACAATGATGGCAACTACACAATTAAAGAAATACCGGAAGGATTTTATACCGTAAAGATTTCCCGGCTTGGTTATAAACCTATCACAGTAAATATTAAGATTGATTCCAGTTCTATTACGAAAGATTTCATTTTAGAACCATCACCAATTGAACTCGATGAAGTAATTGTAAGCACTAATAGAACTGACAAATATCTTCGCAATTCTCCTTACTCGGAATTACTAATTGGGAAAGAAGAAATTCAAAATAAACCATTTCAATCTTTGCCGGATATTCTAAAAGAAAAACCTGGAATTTCACTTATACGCGATGGCATCTGGGGAACCGAAGTGAGTATCCGCGGACTCAACCGCGAAAATGTTGTAACTCTCATTGATGGAAATAGAATTGTTACATCAACCGATATTGCTGCAAGATTATCATTGATTGACTTAAATGATATCGATCGAATTGAAGTCATTAAAGGGGCATCTTCTTCAATTTATGGTTCAGGGGCTACAGGTGGTATTGTAAATATTATCACAAAAGCTCCACAGTTCTATAATAAATTTTCTATTAACGGTAATATATCGACTGGTTTTAATTCGGTTAATAATTTATCTGTTTTATCTGCATCACTTTACAGTGGCAGTTCATATTGGTCTTCAAAATTTTCCGGCTCTTACAGAAAAGCTCATAATATTCAAACTCCTATTGGTGAATTAAAAAACAGTCAATTTGAAGATTATAGTTTTTCAGGTGCATTAAATGTTTTGCCGTTAGATAATCATACTCTTAAAATCGCTTACCAATTATTCAAAGCAAAGGATGTTGGCATTCCAGGTGCTTCATTGTTCCCAAGCAATGCAGATGTCCGTTATCCCGATGAGAAAAGAGAATTAATTTCAGTGGGTTATGAAATACAAAATATTTCTAAAGTTCTTTATAAACTTTCGGCAAAATATTCGTATCAATTCATAAAAAGAAATGTTGAAAATATACCTCATACTGTTCAGAATATTTTAGCAAGTGGAACAACACCTGCAAGAAGAGTGAGTATTCTTAAAATCACTCCCGGAGCTGACCATAAAAATAATAATGTTCAAATTCAGGGAAATCTATTATTAACAAAGGATAATAATCTTATTCTCGGCATTGATTACTGGGATAGAACTTACAAAGGTCATCGCGAAAAATATCAAATGATAGAAGTTCTGAACGCACAAGGTAATGTTGTAAACACCACTAATAAAATTATTGGAGAAAAACCTTTGCCTGATTCAAAGTATAAAAGTTTTGGAATCTTTGCTCAGGATGATGCAGAATTGATCAAAAATAAATTATCTCTTTCAATAGGAGCTCGTTATGACAAAATTAATATTCGTGGTGAAGAAACTCTAAATCCAGTTTATGAAATTACTAACGGTGTAATTAATTATTCTCCTTCAGGCCAAAAAATAATATGGAATAAAACTGATGCAAATGATAATTCTTATAGTGGAAATGTTGGATTAAAATATTCAACAAATTTGAATCTCGATTTTACATTAAGTCTTGGTTTATCTTTCCGTTCACCTTCACTCGAAGAAAGATTTCAATACATAGACCAGGGAAGTTATGTGCGTGTTGGCAATCCAAATCTTAAATCTGAAAAAGGAAAATCAATCGATTTGGGATTACGTTATTATTCATCACATTTGAAAATTACTTCAAGTATTTTCTTCAATTATTTTAATAATCTTGTTTCAGAAATCCCCGGAACATTTGAAGGAAGAAATGCTTTCATAAAAACAAATATCGGCGAAGCACGAATTTATGGATTTGATTTTAACGCTGATTATAATTTTTATCACAATCATATTTTCTATGCAACTGCATCTTATGTTAAAGGAGATGATATTACCGCAAACTCAAATTTGCCGGCAATTCCACCATTGAATGGAATTATCGGAATCAAACTTGATTTATTTGAAAAACTGCAAGCCGATTTTTCTTCAACAATTTTTGCAGCACAAAATAAAGTTGCAGTTAATGAAATGACAACACCAGGTTATGCTGTATTTAATTTGTCATTAAATACATATACCCTAAAACTTTCATCTTTGAAATTGCGTGTATACACTGGAATAGAAAATATTTTTAATAAGAATTATCGCAATCATTTATCAACAACAAGAGGAAGCATAACAATAGAACCAGGAAGAAATTTCTTTATAAATTTAATTGCTGATTTTTAATCTTATATTAACAACATATTATTTTCTAACTAATTAAAAATCATTTTATGCTCTGGTTTCCTATTGCCCTGCTTTCTTCTTTGCTTTCTGCATTTGCAGCAATAACACAAAAGAAAGTTCTGTATAACAGAGATGCACTGGAATTTTCTTTTCTGCTTTCGATTATCAACTTTCTTCTCTCGATTCCATTATTCTTTTTAATTGACTTTAGTACTATAAACACATTTAATCTTACGATTCTTTTCATCAAATCAATCATTGGTGTTGCAGCATTTTTGTGTGTTATGACTGCATTAAAAAATCTTCAGATAAGCAATGCATTGCCGCTGCTTGCCTTAACACCTGGTTTTGTTGCCGTTTTTGCATTTTTTCTTCTTGGAGAATCATTAAAAACTACGGAAGTGTTAGGTTTAATTTCATTAATTGTTGGCACATATATTCTTGAAAGTAAAAATCTGAAAGAAATTTTATCCCCATTTGTTATATTCTTAAAATCAAAGTATCATCATTATATTTTACTTGCTTTGCTTCTTTTTACAGCTTCATCGATACTCGATAAACTTCTTCTTGTTCAATTGAATCTTTCTCCAATTTCTTTAACAGCAATCCAGCATCTGTTTTTTGCAATGCTATTTACTGTAGTTTTTTTTCTATCTCTTTTTTATAAAAATGAAAATATACATGAAAAAACTTCAGCTGTATTGCAAAAGAATGATTTAGGTTGGATAATTTTAATATCATTTCTTACAATTGGTTATCGTTTCACTCAAGTAGTTTCAGTAAAACTTGCATCTGTTGCTTTAGCTCTTGCAGTCAAACGAACTTCAGTATTATGGGCTACAATAATAGGTGGAAAGATTTTCAAAGACTCAAATTTACTCAAGAAAACAATCGCTGTTATTTTTATTCTTCTTGGAGCTATTTTGATATTACGAGAATAAATGAACTCTGTCATAGAATTTTTATTAATTAAGAAATCAACTTTATAGTTGAATTAATTTTTGAACATATAATAAATTACTTCTGAAGGCATATTAACATAATTTTCATTTATCCAAAAAATATAAATTATATTTCTACAGAATCTTTTCTAATACCAATTCATCTAATTGATAAAAAATTTTAATCTGACGATGATTAACAAAACTCACTGGTACGACGGCTGGTTTTATGATATTTTTATTGCACCAAATCAGGATAGATTATTTTCTCTAATTAAAAATTTGATAAAACCAAATTCTACAGTTATTGATGTTGGATGTGGAACAGGAAGATTCTCTTTCTCAGTTGCAGACAAATGTAAGTTTATTCTCGGAATTGATTTATCTTCAAAGAATATTGAGAAAGCAAATACAAATCTTAAAAAAAATTTAGTTGATAATATTTCTTTTTTGCATTCTAATATTTCAGAAATAATCTCAAAAAATTTTCACTTCGATTATGCAGTAATGACTTATGTTATACATGAAGTAAATGAAGAAGAAAGATTAAAGTTAATCACTGATTTATCGATGATAGCAAATAAAATAATCATCGGTGATTATCTTGTCCCAAAATCAGCAGGATTCTGGAGTACATTAAATGATGTGGTTGAATTTGCTGCAGGAAAAGAGCATTTCAGAAATTATAAAAATTATGTTCAAAATGGCGGTTTGAAATATTTAGCTGAAAAGACCTCATTAAAAATTATCAAAGAAATTAAGAACAAACCATTAACAAGTCACATTATTGTTTTAACTAAGTGAGTTAATTATGAAATTAAAAAACATCGAATTGAGAAATAATTTTTTTATGTCTCCTGTTAAAACTGGTTATGGTGATTCTGAAGGTAATATTTCCGAACGCCATATTGCTTTCTGGGAAAGACGTTCCAGACATGTTGCAGCAGTAATTTTTGAACCATTTTTTATTGATAAAAAAGTTCGAGAACTTCCCACTCAAATTGGAATTGAAGACGACAGCAAAATTGATGGACATAAAAAATTAGTTGAAACAGTTCATCGTAATGGTGCAAAAGCTGTTGCTCATATTAATCATCCTGGCAGAATGGCTAATCCAAAATTACCCGGAAATGTTTATCTATCTGCATCAGATATTGAATGCCCAAACGGTGGACAAAAACCAAAAGCTCTTTCTCTCGATGAAATTAAAATTGTTCAACAACAATATATTGATGCAGCTATTCGTGCTGAAAAAGCTGGTTATGATTTTATTGAACTGCAATTTGGACTTGGTTACTTAATTGCACAATTCATTTCTCCAATTACAAATAAAAGAAATGATGAGTATGGTGGTAGCTTTGAAAATCGTTTGCGTTTTGGATTAGAAATTTTAAGAGGTATAAAATCTTCTGTAAAATTACCTGTAATTGTAAGATTAAGCAGCGAAGAAAAGTATGAAGGTGGATTAACAATTAATGACACAATCCAAATAGCAAAAATTCTTGAACAGGAAGATATTGCAGCTTTACACATAACAAGTGGCGATGTATGCATGAGTCCAGCTTGGTATTATCAACACCATTTCATACCAAAAAGAAAAACATGGGAATTATCAAAAAAGATTAAAGAACATATTTCGCTCCCAATTATTACGGTCGGACAAATTAATGAACCAAAAGATATTGATGAGATTCTTTCAAATAATGCAGCAGATTTTATTGCAATAGGAAGAGCACTAATTGCTGACCCGGATTTTGTTGGAAAATATTTAAAACAAGTAGAAGGAAGAATTCGTCCCTGTAGTTCTTGTTTAACAGGCTGTTTAGGAAGAATAAAAATTGGCAAAGGACTTCAGTGCGAAATCAATCCGCTTGTCGGTAGAGAGCTTGAAGAGATTATTCCTGCAAATGAAAAGAAAAATTATGCAGTAGTTGGAGGTGGATTAGCTGGAATGCAAGCCGCTTTAGCTTTGAAACAACGTGGTCACAAAGTTACATTATTTGAGAAAGATAAACTTGGAGGACAATTTAATCTCGCACCGCTTCCATCACAAAAACAATCTTTCCAAAAACAAATTGATTATTTTGTTGAAGAAATTAAAGATGCTAACATTGAAGTTATTTATAAAGAAGCTACAGAAGATGATTTAATTGACAAGTATGACGGAGTCATTATTGCAACTGGCTCTAAACCATTTATTCCACAAATTGATGGATTAAAAGAATATCACTGGGCAGAAATTTTATATGAATTTAATGTCCCCAAAAATAAAAATGTAGTAATAATTGGTGGAGGATTAATTGGCGTTGAAATTGCAAGCACATTGATTGATTATGGCAACAAAGTTACAATAATTGAAATGCTTGAAGATATTGCACGGGATATGGAAATGGTTACTCGAAAACTAAACTTGATGAAACTTAAGAAAGCTAATGTTCAGATATTCACAAATTCTAAGGTTACTAAGATTGAAAATGACAAACTTTATTTTGTTAAGACAAATGGAACTGAAAAAGAAATTATGTTAAAAAACATTGATGTTTATGTAATCGCAGCTGGAATGCAGCCAGATAAAAAATTAATCGAAAAACTCGATGGAAAAATTCCATTTTATGTAGTTGGTGATGCAGATAAAATTGGTGATGCTGTTTCTGCAATTCAAAGTGGATATTTTATTGCAAAAGAATTATAAACAAAATTACAGGTGGTTTTATGTTAATACTAATTGGAGCTGACTCAGATAATTTAACTTCACCCGTCGCTAAAAGATTCGGGCATGCAAATTATTACATTGTTTATAACACTGAAACAAAATCTTTTGAGGCAGTAGAAAATATAAAAGGGAGACACCATCATGAGAACCTTCTTGAATTTTTAAAAAAAGGTGTCGAAACTTTTATTGCTGGAAATATTGGTCCTCATGCATTTGAAATAATTAATACAGAAAAGAGCAAAGTATATCTTGCAAGAAAAATGTCAGTTCAGGAAGCAATTGATAAATTTCTGAAGGGCGAGCTTTTACAATTAAATGAACCAACAGTAAAAAAAAGCATAGGACATGGCAATAAACATCACGATGAATAAGCTTAATTTGCTGCTGGGTTCAATTAATTTTTTTAATAATTAAGAGACTGACTAAAAAAGTAATTTTTAATTTATAACCTGTGAACATCTATGTCATTAAGCAGTCTATTTTTTAATCTTACTTTTTAGTCAGCCTCTTTATTAATTACAATGACTTGTATGTGAACCACCAATCGTAGCCTTCGGCAGTTTTCTTTCTTTTTTCAGCTTCGACTACATCTTTCGGTGGAGGAATTATTACTTTATCTTGAATCAATTCATTATTAGGCCAATTCTCCGGCATTGCAACTTTATTAATATCAGAAATCTGAAGAGCTCTTAATGCACGCAAAACTTCATCAATCTGTCGGCCTACTTCTTGTGGATAATAAATCATTAATCTTATAATTCCTTTTGGATCAATTATGAATACAGCACGAACTGTGTTAGTTCCCTTTCCTGGATGAATCATTCCAAGTGCTTTTGCTACATTTCCCATATCATCAGCTATGATTGGGAAAGGAATTTCAACACCAATTTTTTCTTTTATCCATTCTACCCATTTGATATGAGAAAATACCTGGTCAATTGAAAGTCCAATTAATTCTGCATTTAGTTCTTTGAACTTATCATTTCTTTTTGCAAATGCAACAAATTCAGTTGTGCACACTGGAGTAAAATCTGCAGGATGGCTGAATAATACAATCCATTTTCCTGCATAATCCTCAGGAATTTTTTTCAATCCATGTGTAGTTTGAACTTCAAGGCTTGGCATCTTTTCACCGAGCAATGGAATTCCTCTTTTTACTTCTTCCATATTTTCCTCCTATTGATTTTTAATAACTATTTTTTTGCTAATTGTGTAATTTGTCTTTCAGAAATGAGTGAAGAGAAAATTTTTGTAAATATAATATTAAAAAATTTATAAATACTTCTTAAAAATAATTTTCGACCATAGCTGCAATCACAAATCATTGGCTTTCCTCCTTTTCTAAGATTGATTTTAACAACCACACATGTTTTTCATATCGTTCTGCTACACTGTATAATTTGCCAGCCGTTACTTCATCTCCATATTCAGATTGAATTTCTTCACCTGTCTCTCTAATTCTTTCAGCAAGTGAATCATAATCATCAGCTATTTTTTTTACCATCTCAAACTGATTGGGATATGTTCCTTCAGATTCTTCTTTTAATTCAGATAATTTCAAAAATTCACTCATTGAACCCGGTGCATATAATCCATAAGCCCGAATTCTTTCTGCTGTTTCATCAATGTCATTAGCTAATTCATTATATAATTCTTCGAACTTTTGATGAAGTGTTAAAAATAAACTTCCTCTTACATTCCAGTGATAATTTCTTGCTTTTGTATAAAGAACAAATTGGTCTGCAAGTATAGGCTTAAGCATCTCTGCTATTCTTGTCTTAGACACGCTGCTTAATATTGTTTTCATAGTAGTTCTCCTTAATTGTTTCCTTTATTATGCCAAGCTTTATGCCACAAAATCTTTCTTAAATATTGGTCTAAAATCAAAACTTTTTTATTGACTTTTACATTTAAAACTATATTTCGTAATATTGAATTACTAAATATCGTTGATAACTAAATTTCGGTGTGACATGGAAGAACAAAAATTAATGCATGCAGATTTGATTTATTTAACACCTCAAAGAACCATGGAAATTGTTCTTGATACAATCAGCGAAATTATACCTTATGAACTTGCCGTCATTCTAAGCAAAGAATCAAATAATACTTTGAAAGTCAGATACTTACGAGGACCACTTGTTAATGATGATTTAAAAAATTTTGAAATATCACTTTACAATAGACCCGAGCTGCTCGAGGTCTTAAATGCCGGAAAGGTTAAATTAGTAGAAGAGACAAAAAATCCAGAACATAAAGACACATATTCAGGTGTTGTAAATTTACCAATCGGACATTCATGCATGCTTGCACCTCTAAAAATTAATGGAGAATCTCTTGGATTGATGACACTTGACCACAGCCAGTGCGATATGTTTACACCTCAAAGAGTAAACATTGCAAATTCACTTTCAAAATTAATTGCTCTTGCACTTGCTCAAACAATTGTAAATGATTCTTTAATGAACGAAAGGGAAACTTTAATTTTTGAACGCAACTCCTTAATCAATGACATAAATTCTGTTTTTGAAGGACTTGTTGGAAATTCTCCTAAGTGGCTTCAAGTAATCGAAAAAATTAAATTGGTTGCTCCTACAGAATCTCATGTTATGATTCTTGGAGAAACTGGAACAGGAAAAGAACAGGTTGCCAAAGCAATTCATGCATTATCGAAAAGGTCAAACAAACCTTTTATTACATTAAACTGTTCTGCTCTTAATTATAATCTTGCAGAAAGTGAATTGTTTGGACATGAAAAAGGAGCTTTTACAGGTGCTGTTTCTTCAAGACGAGGAAGATTTGAATTAGCTGATGGTGGAATATTATTTCTTGATGAAATTGGCGACCTCCCGCTCGAAATTCAACCAAAATTATTAAGAGCAATACAAGAAGGAACATTTGAAAGATTAGGAGGAGAAAAAACCATTTATGCAGATGTTAGAATAATTTGTGCAACAAATGTAGATTTAGAACAAAAAGTTAAAGAAGGAAAATTCAGAGAGGATTTATTCTATCGATTAAATGTGTTCCCAATTTATCTGCCTCCTCTTAGAGAAAGAAAAGATGATATTTATCTTTTAGCAAATTATTTCCTTGAAAAACTTTCAAAAAAATTCAGCAATAAAAAATTTATGTTAACAGATGAATCCATTAAAATATTGAAAGAAAATTATTGGGCAGGCAATGTAAGAGAACTTCAAAATACACTTGAGAGAGCTGCTATTTTAAGTTCAGATGGAATTATTAAACCTTCTCATTTAATTTTTGAAAAACATTTTTCAAGCAAAAATATTATTGCTGACGAAGCAACAATTGGTTCTTTTGAAGATGAAACAAGAAAAATAATTCTTAAAGCTCTTGATATTTGCAACGGCAAAATTTATGGAAAAGATGGAGCTGCAGCTTTGCTAAAACTAAAACCCACTACACTTCAAAGTAAAATGAAAAAGTTAAAAATTACATACAAATGAATAAATAGACCTTATCAATCTTAACAACTAAAAATAAAATTGAGCTTATATTTCGCAGATTACAAAATTTTTTCTATTAATCTTCATTAATCTGAAAAAATTGATTTTAGTTATAATAAAATGTAGACCAATTAAGATATTTTTTCATGATTAAAATTAGAGTATTTTTGAATTGGGATTTATAAGTTATTCATGGAATTTGATAAAAAATATTTGGAACTTTGCTTAGAGCTTGCACTAAAAGGAAAAAACAAAGTAGAACCAAATCCTCTGGTTGGTGCAGTAATTGTTAAGGATGGTAAAATTTTATCTGAAGGCTGGCACGAATATTTTGGTGGTCCGCATGCAGAAGCAAATGCGATAAAAAATGCAAAAGATGAACTCGAAGGAAGCACACTTTATTGCAATTTAGAACCTTGCAGTCATACAGATAAAAAAACTCCTCCTTGTGTGCCTTTGATAATTAAAAATAAAATATCAAGAGTTGTAATTTGCACACTTGACCCAAATCCTAAAGTGAATGGAAATGGTGTCAAACAACTTAGAGAAGCAGGAATAATTGTAGATATTGGTTTACTCGAAAATGAAGCAAGAGAATTAAACAAAAAATACTTCGAACAATTTATTGAAAAAAATGTTTAGCGGTATAATTGAAGAAATAGGACAGATTCAAAAAATTGATTTTATAAGTGGCGGAATTAAATTGACAATATCTGCCAATAAAATCTTAGAAGATATCAAAACAGGTGATTCAGTTTCTGTGGATGGAATATGCTTAACTGTTACATCATTTAATAAAAATTCTTTTACTGTTGATGCAGTTGGAGAAACTCTTAAGAAAACAACATTATCAAAAATTAAAAATAAATCCTATGTAAATCTCGAAAGAGCAATTAGATTTAACGAAAGAATTGGAGGACATTTAATTCACGGACATATAAATTCAACAGCAAGAATTATTCAACTAAAAAAAATTGGAGAAAATTTTTTACTTCAAATTGAATTACCAAATGACTTAATGAAATATATAATTAAAGAAGGTTCAATTGCAGTTGACGGCATAAGTTTAACTGTAGCTGATATAATTGATAATAAAATAAATATTTCAATTATTCCTCATACATGGCAAAATACAACACTTCAATACAAAAAAGAAAATGATTTAGTAAATATTGAAGTTGATTTTGCGGCAAAGTATATAGAAAATTTTATTAGAAATTATTTATCACAAAAAAATCAAATTAGTGAAGAGATGTTAAAAAAATTAGGTTATTGAAAATGGAAGAATTTAGAAACTTGGAAACAATCAAAAATGCAATCAAAAAATTCCGCAATGGTGAAATGATTATTGTTATCGACGACGAAGACCGCGAGAACGAAGGTGATTTAATAATGGCTGCAGAATTTGTAACTCCTGAGGCAGTAAATTTTATTACAAGAGAAGCACGCGGTATTCTTTGTGTAGCAATTACTCCTGAAAGAGCACAGGAATTAGAACTCCAGATGATGGTTAAAGAAAATACTTCAATTCATCAAACACCATTTACAGTTTCTATTGATTACATTCACGGAACAACAACTGGAACTTCAGCATTTGACAGAGCAAAAACTATTAAAGCAATAACAAACAAAAATGTAAAGCCGGAAGATTTTGCTAAACCCGGTCATATCTTTCCACTCGTTGCAAAAAAAGGCGGAGTTCTTAAAAGAGCAGGACACACTGAAGCAGCAGTTGATCTTGCAAAACTTGCTGGCTTGTATCCTGCCGGTGTTCTATGTGAAATACTTGATAGTGATGGTTCGATGTGTCGAGGTGAAAATTTGCAAAAATTTGCCGAGAAACATAATCTTAGTATAATTTCAATTGCAGACTTAATTGAATACAGAAGACGAAAAGAAAAATTAGTTCGTAAAATTGTTGAGGTTAATCTTCCATCAAAATATGGAGATTTCAAGTTACATCTGTATGAAAATATTTTAGACCCAAATGAAAATGCTATTGCACTGGTCAAAGGGAAAATTGATAACGGCGAACCTGTTCTTGTTAGAGTTCATTCTGAATGTTTAACAGGCGATGTCTTTGGTTCGTTAAGATGTGATTGTGGTGACCAATTAGCAACTGCTCTTAAAATGATTGAAAAAGAAGGAAGAGGTGTTCTTCTTTATATGCGTCAGGAAGGAAGAGGAATTGGACTGGTAAATAAATTAATTGCATATTCAATTCAGGAAAAAGGGAAAGACACAGTTGAAGCAAATGAAGCTCTTGGTTTCAAAGCTGATTTAAGAGACTATGGAATTGGTGCTCAAATATTAAAAGACCTTGGAATTTCTAAGATTCGTTTAATGACAAATAACCCCAAGAAAATTGTTGGATTAAAAGGCTATGATCTTGAAATCGTTGAACGAGTTCCAATTGAAATACCAGCAAATGAAAAAAACAGAAATTATCTTAAAACAAAGAAAGAAAAACTTGGACATTTACTAAATGAACAAACATTAAAAAGTATTTTACCAGAATAAATGGAGGAAAAATGGCTGAAGTAATTCAGGGTTATCTTAATGCGAAAGGGAAAAAATTTGCAATTGTAGTCTCCCGATTTAATGAACTAATTTCAAATCAATTATTAAACGGAGCGAACGACTGCTTGATTAGACACGGTGCAGATGATAAAGACATAAAAGTTTACTGGGTGCCTGGTTCTTTTGAAATTCCATTGACCGCAAAAAAAATTGCTTTGACTAAAAAATTTGATGCTGTAATTTGTCTTGGTGCAGTAATTCGCGGTGCAACACCACACTTTGAATATATTGCCGCTGAAGTTTCTAAAGGAATAGCCAATGTTGGTTTAGAAACAGGAATTCCTGTTGTATTTGGAATTATTACTTCAGACTCAATGGAACAGGCACTGGAAAGAGCAGGCGTAAAAGCTGGAAACAAAGGCTGGGATGCTGCTCTTACCGCAATCGAAATGAGCGACTTGATGAACAAAATTTAAAAACAAATACCTAACAACTTAATTCGTTACATTAATTTATTGTTGACTAAAACCACCGCTTCGTATTTCAGGTGGTTTTAGTTATTCCCGTTATTAACTAAGTATCTTTTAATTTTTTGCGTTGTTGTTTTTTCAAATTCTTTTTCTCTTATATAAAACTTTTTAATCTGCTTGTAACTTGCTAATTGCTTATTAACTTTTTCAACTTCCTCAGAAATTATTTTATGAATTAATTCTTCTGTTATTTCTAATTTTTTATTTTCTGCATATTCTATTAATGCTTCGGCATCAACAACAATTTTTGCTGCAATAATCTCATCCTGTTTAGTGTCTTTTTCACCATATACAAGTGATTCCAGAATAAATGGGCTTCTGTTTAATATATCTTCAATTTCTTCTGGAAAAACATTCTTCCCATTTTTTGAAATAATAACATTTTTCTTCCTTCCATTAATATGAAGAAATCCGTCTTCGTCAATGTAACCAACATCACCTGTCTTAAACCATCCATCAAAGAATGCTTCGTTTGTAGCTTTTTCATTTTTATAATAGCCAAGCATAACATTTGGACCTTTTGCCCATATTTCTCCGCTTCCATTTTCATCTGGATTATGAATTTTTATTTGAACATGAGGAAGTGGCAGTCCTGCTGCATCATCTTTAAAATTATCCAGACGATTTAATGCTAAAATTGGAGATGTTTCAGTCAATCCATAACCTTGAATAAAAGTAAAGCCAAACTCACGCAATCCTTTTGCAACCAATGGGTCAGGAGCAGCACCGCCTGCAATAAAAATTCTTATAGAGCCGCCAAATTTTTCATGAAGTTCTGCAAAAATTTTTTTCTTGATATTTTTTAATCCAACTAAAGAAAAAAGATTTGTTAATTTTAGTAAAGGAGGAACAATAATTGATTTCAATTTATCTTCTTTTATTCCTTTTATGATTCTTCTGAACATTTTATCATAAAGCAAAGGAACACCAAGTAAAATTGTTGCATGAACTTTTTGAAGGTCATCAACTACGGTTTTTAACGAGCGGGCATAATGAGCAGATGCACCTGCATAAAGCGGGCATAATAATCCACATGTGCATTCATATGTATGATGCATTGGCAATACAGACAAAAATCTGTCCTTATCATCAATTATAATCATGCTTACCATATCCATCAAATTCGAGGCAAGATTTCTTTGTGATAACATAACTCCTTTTGCTCTTCCAAGTGAGCCAGATGTAAAAATTATCTCGGCAAGTTCATCTGGATTAATTTTTGGTAATTCATTTATCGAGATTGGTTTTGCATTTTTAATTAAATCAGGCATTATCAAAAAACTTTTATCTTCGCTTGTTGGGTCCATACAAATAAAATGTCTCAATTTCTTTAAAAAGCTTTTCCCTTCTGCCATCATACCTGCAAAACTTCCAGAAAAAATTATTGCTTCAGAATCAGATTCATGAATAATATTCATTATTTCATTTGTTGTTAAATTTCTGTCAATTGGTACAACAACATAATTAAAACACATTGCGGTTAAATAACTAATCGCCCATTGAACTCTATTCTCTCCAATTATTGCAATATGAGTTCTCTCTTTAATCCCGAGCTGATTAAGAGCACTGCCAAATCTTAAAATATTATCGAGCAGCTCGCTAAAAGTAACTTTTTTAATTGGAGTATCATTAAGATCTTCGAGTGCTAATTTTGAGCCAAATTTTCTTGCAGATTGCAGAATCATATCTTGAACTGATTCGATATGAGGGACATCGAAATATTTCATTTCTTTTTTCATAATATTATCATCTATTTTAATTAGTGATTAACAAAATCATCATTCACCGCTCTTTGATATTTCAGAAATAATAGCTTTAACAAGAGTATAAAATTTTTCCACATCTGCAATTTTAACTCTTTCATCCGGCGAATGCGCTCCTTCGATTGTAGGTCCAAGAGAAATCATATCAAGCCAGGGAAATTTATCAATTAAAATTCCGCACTCTAATCCAGCGTGAACAGCTTTTACTTGTGGTTCAGTTTCAAATAATTTTTGATAAACTTTTTTAGAAATCTTAAGCAATTTAGAATTGATATTTGGCTGCCATGCTGGATATTTATCTTCAATTTTTACTTCTGCACCTGCTAATTCAAAAACTGCTCGAATAGAATTCCCAATATTTCTTTTTGCACTTTCAATTGAACTTCTTTGACTTGTTCCGATTTTCAAATATCCAGCTTCAATATTAATGGTTGCCAAATTTGTAGAAGTTTCTACAAGACCTTCAATAACAGCACTCATTGAAATAACACCATGTGGAACAGCAAGTAATAAATTAATTACTTTTTTTAAGAAGTCATCAGCAAAAACATTTTTATTAACATCATAATTTTCATTTCTTTCAAAAATTATTTTTATATCATCTTCTTTGTTTTTATACTCAAGTGTTGTTTCAAGTAAAAAAGCGTTAACAATTTCTATGGCTTTAATTTCATTTTCAGGATTAAGCCATAAAATTGCCTCAGCTTCTCGGGGGATAGCATTTCTTCTCGAACCGCCACTCAAATAACTTATTTGATAATTAACTGCTTCAAGATTTTTCAGAACTAATCCTAATAACTTAATTGCATTTGCTCTTCCTTCATGAATATTAATTCCAGAATGTCCTCCTTTCAAGCCGGATATAAACAGGTAATATGGTTTATATTTCGAATTTAATTTCCCGTAATTAATTCTTAATGAACCAATTGTATCCATTCCTCCAGCGCAACCAATATAAAATGCTCCATCTTCTTCAGTATCAAGATTCAATAAATATTTACCTGATATAAAATCATTTTGTAAATTGTTTACACCTGTTAAGCCTGTCTCTTCATCAACAGTAAATAATAATTCTATTGGTCCGTGTTCGAAAGTATCATCCAATGCTATAGCAAGAGCAGCTGCAACACCAATTCCATTATCAGCTCCAAGTGTTGTTCCATCGGCTTTAATCCATTCTCCCTGTTTAATTAATTTAATTGGGTCTTTATCAAAATCATGAATTGTTTCTTTATTTTTTTCGCAAACCATATCGAGATGACTTTGCAATACAATTGTTGGTGCATTTTTGTAATTTGGCGTTGGTGGCAAATAAATTAGAATGTTACCTGTTTGGTCTTCTTTAAAACTGAAGTTGTGTTGACCTGCAAAATTTTTAATGTATAATCGAATTCTTTCTTCATGTTTTGATTGGCGGGGTATTTGACTTATTTCAAAAAATCTTTTCCATAAGATTTGAGGAGAAAGACCTTCAATAACTTCATAAGACATAAATTTCTCTCTTAATTATGTCGAATATTTAGAATATCACCATCTTTAACAATGTATTCTTTGCCTTCGAGGCGCCAGGCTCCTGCTTCTTTACACTTGCTAAAAGAACCATACTTTATAAAATCATCATAATGAACAACTTCGGCTCTAATAAATTTATTATAAAAATCAGAATGAATTACTCCTGCAGCCTGCTGAGCATTGTAATTTTTCTTGATTGTCCATGCTCTGCATTCATCTTCGCCTACTGTAAAGAAAGATTGTAATCCAAGCATTTCATAAGAAGTTCGTAAAATTTTACTCAATGCAGATTCCTTAATTCCATAATCTTCCATAAAAATTTTCTGGTCATCCTCATTGAGTTTTGAAAGTTCGAGTTCAATTTTAGCAAAGAATGGAATTATCGGAACATTAATTTTATCTAATTTCTTTCTAATTTCTTCTACTTCACTATCTACAGTTTGAATTGCATCTTCATCATAATTAATTGCAATTGCAAGAGGTTTTAGTGTAATTAATTGAAAGCCGGATAATAATTTTAATTCATTTTCATCGAGATGAAGTGTTCTTAAAGGCTGTTCTTTTTCACAGTGGGCAAAACATTTTTCTATTACAGGATATTCTCTTTTTAATCTCTCATCTTTAGATTTTTGTAAATCTTTTTTTAGCTTTTCAAGACGATTCTCAAGAAATGCTAAATCCGAAAGAAGAAATTCTGTTTCCAGAAATTCTATATCTCTCACAGGATTAATATCGCCAAGAGGATGAATTATTGTATCATCATGAAAAGCACGAATTACATAAAACAATGCATCATTGTTTCTAACACTATTTAAAAAAGAAGAAGTAATTTTAACTTTGTTATCTTCAGACATTCTTAAACCCGGGATATCAAATACTTCAATAGTAGCATTAACTTTCTTTTTAGGATTGAAAATTTTTGTAAGGTTATCCAGTCGCTCGTCTGGCACTTTAACTACTTCTACGGCTGCTTCTTCTTTTATTGCACTCTGTTGTGAAGAACTTTTTGAAAGTGTATGAAATAAAGTTGTTTTACCTGAAAATTGTAACCCAACCAGACCAATTTGCATTCTACTTTCTCAAAAATTAATTTCAAAATTTGTGATTATTAATATAATAAATAATGCATAAGATAAAGAGCTAAATATTAAGAAAATTCTATACTTTTTTAATTAAACCAGAAAGTAAAATGTAATTTATGAAACAATTTGTGTATGCAATGCTATTTCTTCTAAGATTGAAGTAACCTTTAAGCAATCACTCAGTTCACCTGAAAATACTACTGCTTTTCCTTTCACATGAGCTTCGAAAGCATATTTACGTGCTTGTTCATAACTGCAGCCAATTGCTTTAATTAATTGCTGAATAACCTCGTCAAATGTATGAATATCATCATTGTAGAGAATAACTTTGTAAGGAAGATTAACTGTTACTTCTTCTTCTATTACAGGTTCTACTTGACCGGGTTTCAACTCTTCCATAACTTATTCTCCAATTTCTACTCTAAATTATAAAAATGATTCCAAAAAGTGAATTCAAAAAAATATACTTCATTAAACAGAATTCTTGTATGAGCAAATTAATTTAAATAAATACAAAAAACATTTTATATTATTTTGAAAATTCAATTGTGTGATAATATATTTCAACATCAAGATTGAACATTTTTGGAGGATAGATGAAAATAGCAGTTTGTATCAATCATGTTCCGGACACAGCAGCAAAAATTAATATCAGCAGCGATGGCAAAAACATTGATTCTACGGGTGTAACTTATGTATTAAATCCTTACGACGAATTTGCAATTGAAGAAGCACTTAAGACCAAAGAAAAATTGGGAGGCGAAACAGTAGCAATTAGTCTTGGTGGAGAAGCAAATAAGGAAACATTAAGAAAAGCGTTGGCTATGGGCATTGATGAAGCAGTGTTATTAAAAGATGAAAGCTATCGTGATTCACTATCGGTTGCAAAAGCTCTTGCAGACGAAATTAAATCTCAAGGAGCAGAAATTGTTTTCTTTGGCAAGCAGTCCGTTGATTATGATAATTCGATTGTTGGACAACTTGTTGCTGAACTATTAGGTTATAATTCTGTTTCAACAGTAGTGGAGCTAAACATTTCAGAAAACAAAATTATTGCTGCAAGAGAAATTGAAGGCGGCAAAGAAGTAGTTGAAACTTCGCTGCCGGTTGTAATTACTGCTCAAAAAGGTTTAAACGAGCCGAGATATGCATCATTAAAAGGAATAATGGCTGCAAAGAAAAAAGTCATCACAGAAAAACAACCTTCATCATATCAAAATTATGTTGAAATAATTGAAATGAAGAAGCCTGCACCAAAACAACAGGGCAGAATATTAGGAACAGATGTTTCGGCTGTTCCAGAGTTAGTCCGTTTATTGAAAGAAGAAGCAAAAGTAATTTAGGGTGATAATATGGCAAATAAAATTTTAGTTTTCCTTGAACAAAGAAATAGTCAAATAAAAAAATCTTCGTTCGAAGCTGTAAAAGCTGCTTCAGATATTGCAAAGAAACTTAATTATGAAATAGAAGCAATTACAATTGGAAATAACATTGAGAATCTCGAAGAAGCTGGAAATTATGGAGTTAATAATGTTGTTCATTTCAAAAATTCACAATTAGAAAATTATTCTACTTCTGCATACACAAAAATTTTATTCAATTATTTTAATGAAACTGAAGCTGAAATTTTATTCATATCCGGAACAGCCTTAGGAAAAGATTTAGCTCCTCATGTTTCTGCAAAATTAGATTGTGGATTAGTCAGCGATTGTATAGCTTTAAAATACAAAAACAATGAGTTAATTGCAACGAGACCAATTTTTGCTGGGAAAGCTTTGATGGATGTAAAAATTAGCAGCTCAAAAAAAATATTTGTGCTTCGTCCAAATGTTTTTAAGGCTGAAAAAGTTTCTGATTCAAAAGCTGAAGTAAAAACAATAAATGTAGAAGATATAGATTTATCAACAAGAGTTATTGAAATCAAAAAATCTGATGGAAAACTTGATGTTGCAGAAGCAGATATTATAGTTTCAGGTGGAAGAGGAATGAAAGGACCGGAACATTTTAATCTTGTAGAGCAATTAGCAGAAGTTTTAGGCGGAGCTGTAGGAGCTTCGCGCGCTGTAGTTGATGCCGGCTGGAGGCCACATAGCGAACAGGTAGGACAAACAGGAAAAACTGTCTCGCCTACTTTATATATTGCTCTTGGCATTTCAGGTGCAATTCAGCACCTTGCAGGTATGAGATCTTCGAAATATATTGTTGCCATAAATAAAGACAAAGATGCTCCAATTTTTCAGATTGCAGATTATGGAATCATTGGCGATGTTTTTGAAATTGTTCCATCATTAATTGAAGAAATTAAAAAAGTGAAATCAAATTGAACAAAGTACAGGTAGAAATATTAGGATTATCAGCAAGCCCTTCTACAGGAGGGGCTTATGCTTTACTTCTCAAAGAAGTTTATGGCATACGACGCCTTCCAATCATTATTGGTTCTTTCGAAGCTCAATCAATTGCTCTCGAAATGGAAGGCATAAAAGCACCAAGACCTCTTACTCATGATTTGTTAAAAAGTGTTATCGAACATCTGGGTGGAACTGTTACAGAAGTAATTATAGATGAACTCAAAGACAATACTTTCTATGCAAAAATTAAAATCGAAATATCATCTTTTACACATGAAATTGATTCTCGTCCAAGTGATGCAATTGCTCTTGCAGTAAGAACTGGCACTCCAGTTTATGTGGCAGAAGATGTGATGAGACTTGCCTCGTTTGTTCCATCAAGCGAAGACATTGAAGAAGAATCTCATGAAGAAGAAAATCCAGAAGAGGAAGAAGATAAACCTGCTAAGAAATCATCAAAAGAAGCGAGACTTGCTGAATTACAGGACCAGCTAAGAGAAGCTATAGAAAAAGAAGATTACGAACGTGCAGCAAAATTGAGAGATGAAATCAATAAAATTAAAGGGCAGCAGAACTAAAATTAATTCTCTTCTATCAATTGAAAGCAACTTTTCCAATTTCACATTCAAGACATTTCCCTTTCGAACAGTAACTTCTAAATAAATCAATCATTCCTTGTGAAAGTATTGTTTTATTAATGTATTCATTTAAGGAAAGAGCGTTCCCGACATCTGTAATAATTTGATTTTCAGATTTCTGTTCATAGATACTATACACTTTCATAATTTTCTTTGGAAGAATCTTGTTGCCAAAAATTTCAAAATAAACTGCAAAGAAAGGCAGAATAACATTAATTACAATTTCATCTGCTCGAGTTGCACCAACAAAATACTTAATTTCATTTTTCGCTAATTGATTGAACACATAATGATTTTTCCAGTAGCCTTCCGATTTAATTACAAAAAGTGATCGCAGTGAATTAATTAATACTGTCAATTTCTGAATCTCAGTAATTTTCTTTGCGATTACTCCAATTAAATCTTCATGTAAAATTTCATTTATAATTCTTGCTCCAGCCGCAATTCTTATTGTAGGAAAGTTTTGAGGTCTAAGTCTAAAGAAATGCCATTGAGTTTCATTCATATACTTTCCATCATAAAAAGGTTTTATAGAATTCCAGTGAAGCAAAATACTATCAAGATATTTTTTGCTTTCTTCTTCATTAACTTCTTTATTTGAATTTATTAATCCGGATATGTAAAATAATGCAGCCTCAAACTTTTGAATAATTACTCCATCTCTTTCAATCTTTTTGAGAAAATCAATATTTGCATATTGAGCTAATGTTGTCATAGGAACTTTATTTTTTGAGTAGCCAAGGGCTTCAAAAACAAGTTCATAGAATAATTGCTGCCATACTTCTTTGTTCGAAAAATCAGAATGTTTGAACTGCCGCTCGTGAAATTTAGGAGTTAATTCGTAAGAGATTGCGGGTTCTTTAATGTTTAATTCCTTTAAAAACTGGAGTTCTTTAAGTCGTTCATAAATTCTTTTGCATTTTTTATTAAATCTTTCAATTCCCAATTTAGTTAAAAATTTTTCTTTTACTTCAAATGGGACAGTTCGATTTGCTTCAGAACATTTGAGTAAACTAATTGTATCTTTTCTATCTACATCTATGCTGCTTTTTAATTTCTCTATAGTTTCATCATGAATTAAATTTGATAAACAAATTGAAGGGACTTTTCTTCCGTTTCTGGTATAAACATAACCATGATTATTTTTATTGGTAAGTGTTACATGAAGAATTACACTGTTATATTTATTGTCGATATTATGCCCGTGTGTCTTCCAGTCTGAATAATCAATATCAATCTCAACATCACCTACATAAGTCAGATTTCCAATTCTAATTCGAGCATTTTTAAAATCAGGTCCTGCCGAATTTTCGTTGCGACTGCCTTTATCAATAATAAATATATCGTCGCCATTATCTACTTTAATGATGTCATTAAAATGGTGTTTTTGCCAAATTTCGTAAAGAATGCTCTCTTGAATTTTTTGTTCTGAACCCATAGGTCCGTTATATTCTTTTATTTAGAAAAGAATTGTCTAAGCTACTGCACTTCAAATTAACACAATATTTTTCCAAATGCTACTGTTTTCTTTATAAGCTCTGGATTATAGAATTCATCTTTACAATTTCATTTCTGATTGTAGCAGGAAATGAATTTGAATTATCACAATAAATTAAAGAACGACTAATATTTATCAAATAATTTTGGTTATGTGCGGCATTAAATATTTTTACAACATCTTCAAGACTGCCGCCCTGAGCACCCACTCCCGGAAGAAGAACCGGCAAATCTCCAAACAACTTTATATTTTCTTCCAGTTCTTTCGCATTTGTTGCCCCAAAAACAATCCCACAATTTTTATTTTGATTCCATTCTTTTACTTTTTCAATAATTTTTTGAAAAACAAATTTGTCCTCGTTTAGTTTTAATTTCTCAAAATCTTCTGCTCCTTTATTCGAAGTAAGAGCAAGAATAAAATTAAGTTTATTTTTAAATTGCAAAAAAGGTTCAAGTGAATCAAAACCCATATAAGGATGCAGAGTAACAGCATCACACTTAAAATAATTAAAAATTGATTCAGCATACATTTGCGAGGTGTTACCTATATCGCCGCGTTTTGCATCACCAATAATCAGTATATCTTTTGGAATTAATTCAATTGTAGCTAAAAGATTTTCAATCCCCTTTAATCCATCTTTTTCATAAAATGCAAAATTTATTTTAAATGCAGCAGCCGATTCATATGTATTTTCAATTACAATTTTGTTGAATTCAACAACTGGATTTTTTGCATTTCTTAAATACTCAGGAATTTTGTTAATAACTGTGTCAAGTCCAACACAAATATGAAAATTTTTAAGTTGTCTCTGAATTAGTTTTTCCTGTGCAGTCATAGTTTTTATATATAATTAAGTATGAAGTTTTCTATTTCTATAAATATTTAATACTATTCCAAGTAAAATCATATTTGACAATAAAGAACTTCCGCCATAACTCAAAAATGGAAGAGGCAAACCGATAACAGGAGTCAATCCTAAATTCATTCCAATATTAATTGCAAAATGTGAAAATAATAAGCTCAAAAATCCAATGATTATTAGAGCACTAAATTTATCTTTTGCAAGAGAAGATAATTTAAGAAGTCTGATAAAAATTATTAGAAACAGAATTAGAACAATTATGCTTCCTAAAAATCCAAACTCTTCACCTATTACACAATAAATAAAATCTGTCCATTGTTCAGGAATAAATCTCAGCTGAGTTTGATTACCCTGCATAAATCCTTTTCCAAAAAGTCCACCTGAACCAATAGCAAGTTTAGCTTGAAGAGCATTATATCCAGAACCAAGCGGGTCGGCAGATGGGTCTAAAAATGCTGCTATTCTTTTTTGTTGATGAGGTTTAAGAATTTTATATACATAATCGAAAAAGAAACTTGCCCCCAAATTCATCACAAATACTACGATACTGTTAAAAATATCTCTCTTAAATAAAAATAATGCAATTACAACTCCAGCAAGTGATAGAGCAAAAGTAAAAGTTCCGAATAATGAAGCAAGAGTTACTATTCCAGGAGAAAGAACTACGAACAAACCAAATAAACTAATTCCGCTCCAGTAAATTAATGATAATGTAATAATTGCAAATACTATTGCTGTGCCTGTATCTGGTTCAAGCAAAATTAATAATACCGGGACAAAACCAATTATCAATGCAATTCCAATATCCGGAATATTATTTATATCTCTATCTTTATAAGTTAACCAATAAGACAATGCCAATATAGTTCCAATTTTAGCAAACTCTGATGGTTGAAAACCAATAGGACCAAAGTCAAGCCAACTTTTCGAACCATAAACAGATTTGCCTATAACTAAAACAAGCACCAAAAGAAAAATTGAAGCTGCATAAAAAGGAATTGTAAATTTCTTAAATGTCTGTTGTGGAAGCGAATATATAATCAAAAAAATAATTAGAGATACCAATACAAAAAAAACTTGCTTTAGAAAATTACCACTTGCAGTTGGATGATTAGCCGTTGAACTATATATAGCCACTAATCCAATTGCGATTAGAATTATTGCAGGAATAAAAATCATCAAATCAAATTTGTCATTTAACTTATAATCAATTTTCACTTTTATTCTTTCCTGAATTTACTAATGCACTTAAATATGCAGGTTTTTCAATTTTGATTTTATCTTTTTTCAAATATGCTTTAATTATATCTCTTGCTATAGGAGCTGCATTGACACTACCAAAGCCTGCATTTTCTACAATTACAGCTATTGCAATCTTAGGATTTTTATATGGTGCAAAACCAATAAATATTGCGTGGTCTTTTCCATGTGGATTTTGAGCAGTTCCAGTTTTACCGGCAATTTCAATATCAGGCATTCTAATGTTAGTTGCGGTTCCTGCTCCATTAACAACTCGAAACATTGCTCTTCTTACAATATCAAATGATTTTTTACTTATTCCTATATCAAAGTATTCAGGTTTTATTTCAATGTACTTTCCTGTTTTTGTTTCAATGTAACCTTTTAAGAAATGAGGTTTAGCTGTTTTTCCATAATTAGCTATCAATGCAGCATATTGTGCTAATTGAATTGGAGTAACACTTAGTTCTCCCTGACCAATTCCCAAACTTACTAATATTCCTTTAGGCCATCTATCTTTACCAAAAACTTTATCATAATATTCTCTCGTTGGAACAATTCCTGGAGACTCCTCGCTAATATCAACACCTGTTTTTTTCCCAAAGCCTAATTTTTTTGCATACTCTGACCATTTATCAATTCCAATTTTTAATGCTAATTGATAATAAAAAGTATTGCAAGATTTTTCGATTGAGGTAATTACATCAACACTTCCATGAACATGAAGGCATTTAAAAAATCTATCTCCAAATTGAAAGCCGCCACCGCAGTATGCTCTATAGTTTGTATCAATTATTCCTTCTTCAAGAGCGGCTAAAGCCGAAACCATTTTGAATGTTGAACCTGGAGAATACATTGACATTGTTGCCCTGTTGAACAATGGTCTGTTTTCATCTAAGTTTAATTTTCTCCATACATCACTTGATGTTACCGTAGCAAATTCTGAAAGGTCATATTGAGGTGAACTTAAGAATGCAAGTATTTCACCTGTTGATGGTTCAATTGCAACAACAGCTCCGCGTTTATCAACAAATAATGATTCTGCTACCATTTGTGCATCCTTATCAATTGACAGAATTAAATCGTAACCTTTGATTGCAGGTTTATCATGTTTCCCATTTTTATAACTGCTGATAATCTTCTGCCGTGAGTCTACCAATACATATTGAATTCCTTTTTCGCCGCGAAGAAAATCTTCATAAGTTTTTTCTATTCCAACGAACCCAATTTCATCTCCCATCATATATTTATTCTTTTTCTTCTGAAGCAAATCTGCAGATATCTCTTTTGTATATCCAAACATATGTGAACCTATTACGCCGTATGAATAATCTCTTTGAGTTTCGATAACATAATCTACACCGGGAAGTCTGCTTGCATTTTCTTCGTACCATGCAATTACTTTAAATGGAATATCTCTTGCAATTCTTCTCGGAATATACCGTGAATATTGCTGAGTTTGTTTTAATATTCTGTCAATATAGCCAGGTTGTACACCCAGAATTGTTTCAATGTATGGAGATAATTTTTTATCATATTCAGCAGGAGTAATTCTCAAAGTGAATGTTGGCTTGTTTCCAACAAGAATATTATGATTTCTATCATAAAGAACTCCTCGCGGGGCTATCTGATAAATTGGTTTAACACTGTTTTCATTTGCTTTGGTTGAATAAGTTTTTTCCTGCAATATCTGCATATTAAATAATTGCAAAACCGAAATGCAAAAAAATCCAACTATGATTGCAAAAATTATTCTCGCTCTTAGTGATGAACCAAAGCTCGAATCGTTCATCTTAATTCCTTTCTTGTATTAAATAAAATCACAGGCAAAGCAAAAAATGCAGTATAAAGTCCAGGTAATATTCCTCCTTCAAGTATAAAATAAAAAATATTTAATTCATTATAAGAACTAGATAAAAGATTATATAAAAATGAATTTATTGTTGCCGAAATAAATACAATTATAAGAAATTCATTTGTTGCAGTATTAATTTCAATTTTGTTCTCATTGAAAAAATATCCGGCAATAAACCCGGAGATTGTAAACGAAAACATAAATGCTCCTAACAATCCACCTGAAATTGAATCATATAAAAAGCCAAGCACAAAACCCAGCAGTGTGCCGTATATCTGACCATACTTTAATGTAAAAAAACAAATCAGAATAACTATCAGATTAGGAGTAATGGCATCAATTGATAAAAGTGGCATTACAACAAGCTGAACTGAGGCAAGCGGGATAAATAATAAAATTGGTTTTATAAAATTCCAGAGCATAATTATTTCTTCAATAAATTCATTTCTAAATTATTAATTTGTTTGCTTGGGACAATCTTTATTACAAATAAATTATCAACAGAATTAATATCAACAAATGGTTTTACACTCAAATTATGAAGCAACCCAATTGGAACTGGTTCTCGTTTAGAAATTATTCCAACTGGAATTTGTGGTGGTAAAATTGTACTGAAATCAGAAGTAATAACTCTGTCACCAACTTTAACTTCATAAGTTGATGGAATATTTTTAATTATTAATTCATTACCATTCCAGCTTAAAACCCCATCGACATTCAATCTTTCAATTGTTACAGCTATATTAAGATTATTATTATACAAAGTTTTGACAACAGAAAAATTTTTTGAGGTATCTACCACAATTCCAATCAAACCTTTATCATTTATAACCGGCATTCCAATTAAAACTCCATCATAAGAACCTCGATTTATAATAAAGTTCCCTTGAGTTTTGTTTACAAGTTTCGAAACGACATCGGCACTTAACAACTGAAATTTGCTTGTATCTTTAAAATTCAGCATTGAACGAAGATTTTCGTTTTCTAAACCTTGTTTTCTCAGTTTATTTATTTCAAGCATTAATTTAGCATTTTCTTCTTCAAGTTCTTTAAGTGAATAATCATTTTTAAGGTATGATAAAGGATAGTTCAGAATTTTATTAAAGAAAGCATAGTTGCCAAATGCAAAAGTTCTAATTTTTTTTATTGCGGGTTTTTCGTTTGTTGAAAACAGAGATATACTAATTATTGAAAGGAATACAACTAAAAAGTATTCTTTGAAATTATTTATAATTCTTCGTAAAAATTTTATCATCAGTAAGTTCTTTTACGTATAAACACCTTAGAATATTTGTTCATATTTTCGAGTGCCTTGCCTGTTCCGCGAACTACAGCAGTTAATGGGTCATCAGCAACATGTACAGGCAAGTTAGTTTCCATTCTTATTCTTTCATCAAGGCCTTTCAATAAGGCACCGCCACCTGTAAGCATAACACCACGGTCAAGAATATCAGCCGAAAGTTCTGGAGGAGTTCTTTCAAGAGTTTGACGCACTGCTTCTACAATTTGTGTAATGCTTTCATTTAAAGCTTCTCTAATTTCTACAGAACTTACTTCTGTAGTTTTGGGAATTCCTCCAACTAAATCTCTTCCTTTAACTTGAATTGTTATTTCCTCTTTCAATGGAACAGCAGAGCCAACTTCGCATTTAATTGCTTCAGCAGTTCTTTCTCCAATTAACAAATTATAATTTTTCTTAAAGAACTGCATAATTGCATTGTTCATTTCATCACCTGCAATTCGAATTGATTCTTCATTAACGATACCGCCAAGAGCTATTACAGCAATTTCTGTAGTTCCTCCTCCAATATCAATAATCATATTGCCAACAGGAGCTTCTACATCAATACCAATTCCAATTGCAGCTGCCATTGGTTCTGCAATCAAATGGACTTCCTTTGCACCAGCGTGTTCAGCTGCATCTCTTACAGCTCGCTTTTCAACTTCAGTTACACCACTTGGAACGGCAATAACGATTCTTTTGGAAGTAAATGAATTGGGAGTTACTTTTTTAATAAAAGCTCGAATCATACCTTCTGCAATTTCAAAATCTGCTATTACACCATCACGCATAGGTCTTGTCACTCTTATATCGCGATGTTCTCTGCCCTGCATTTCTTTTGCTTTATTTCCAAGTTCAATAATTCTTTTTGTGTTTCTATCAAATGCAACTATTGATGGTTCGTTTAAAACAATTCCTTTCCCTTTGATATAAATTAGAGTATTTGCAGTACCAAGGTCTATTGCAACATCTGTTGTAAATAAATCAAATAATCCCATAGTTCCTCTTAATGTTTAAAATTTCTGATTCCAGTAAAAATCATTGAAATATTTTTTTCGTTAGCAGCTTTAATTACTTCATCATCACGAACTGAGCCGCCGGGTTGAATTACTGCAGTTATTCCGTGTGATGCTATTTCGAGCAAACCATCTGCAAATGGGAAAAATGCATCTGATGCGGCTACTGCACCATTCAAATCGTGTCCAAATTCTTTTGCTTTCATAGCTGCAATCTTTGCTGAATCTAAACGCGACATTTGACCTGCTCCAACCCCAATTGCTTTTTTATCCTTTACAAAAACAATTGCATTAGATTTTGTATGCTTGCAAACAACCCATGCAAATTTTAAATCCTCAAGTTCATTTTCACTGCACTTTCTTTCGGTTACATATTTCAGCATTGATTCATCAAGTTTTGAGTTATCTTTTTCCTGAACAAGTAAACCACCAGGAACACTTTTTATTACTAATTCATCTTTATCAGGATTTTTTTTCACTTTAATTAATCTACGATTTTTTTTTGTCATTAACTTCTCTAATGCATTTGGGGAATAAGAAGGAGCACAAATAATTTCTAAAAATATTTCATTCAATTTTTCAGCTGTATCTTCATCAACCTCAGAATTAAAAGCTACTATTCCTCCAAATGCAGAAATTGGGTCGCATGATAATGCTTTTTCGTATGCACTTTTTACATCATTACCAATTGCTGCCCCACATGGATTTGTATGCTTTATAATTGCACAACCAAACTTTTCCATTTCTGTAACGAGTTCAACTGCTGCAGTTAAATCAACAATATTATTGTAAGAAAGTTCTTTTCCGTGAAGCACTTCAAAATAATCTTCAAAGTTTCCAAATAGATAAGCTTTTTGATGAGGATTTTCTCCGTATCTCAAATCAAAAGAAGATTTATAATTCAATCTAATTTCTGTTTTTGGCTGATTAAACTCTTTCTCAAAGTAATTTGCAATTAATGTATCGTAATATGATGTGTATGCAAAGGCAGCATAAGCTAATTTTTCTCTGGTTTCTAAACTGATTTCACCTTTTTTTAATTCATCTAAAAATTCATCGTATTGATTTGGATTTGTAAGCACAGAGACATACTTATAATTTTTTGCAGCAGCACGAATTAAACTTGGTCCTCCGATATCAATGTTCTCAATTTTTTCTTCGAGTGAAATATCATCACGGTTCACAACTTTTGGGAAAGGATAAAGATTTACACAAACTATATCAATTGGAACAATATTATTTTCTTCCGCCTGAATTTTATCTGTTGAATTATCCCGACGCATCAATATTCCGCCAAAAATTTTGGGATTAAGAGTTTTAACTCTTCCTGAAAAAATTTCTGGATAAGAAGTAAAAGAACTTATTTCAATGCAATCAATTTTATTTTCTATCAAAAGTTTTGCTGTATTACCAGTAGCAAGTATTTTGTAATTGAGGAGATTTAATTGTTTTGCAAATTCAACAATTTTAGTTTTGTCAGAAACACTTATTAAAGCTAACTTTTCCAACTTTGCTCCTTAATTATTCTAAAATTAATACGCGATTATTTTCTATAATAATTTTATTATCTGCAAATTTTTCTACAACAAATGGAAGAAGTTCATGTTCTATTTTCAAAACTCTTTCAGCAATTTCTTCTGGAGATTTAACATCACTTATATCAACTGCTCTTTGAGCAATTATTTTTCCATTATCATAAATTTTATCTACAAAATGAACTGTTGCACCTGACACTTTAGCCGAAGAATTAAATACTGCCTGATGCACATTAATTCCATACATTCCTTTGCCGCCAAAAGATGGAAGCAATGCAGGATGAATATTAATTATTTTATTTTCAAAAGCATCTACAAATTCATCCGGAATTTTTTTAAGAAAACCTGCTAAGACTACCAGTTCTACATTCATTCTTTTCAGTTCATCAATTAAATTGAAATAAGTAATAAAATTTTCTTTTTCTTTTGTGCTGACAAAATAAACCGGAATATTTTTTTCTTCAGCAAATCTAACTGCGGGACAATCTAATTTATCACTTACAATTGCAGCTATCTCTACTTTCGATTTTGGTACCTTCTCGTAAATCGCCTTTAAGTTTGAACCCCGTCCTGATACAAACACTGCAATTTTTAACATAATTTTAATCTTATTAAAAATTATCTAAAATGATGTGAATAATCAATGAAATCATTTAGAATCAATGCTTAATTCTATTAAGTTTTCTTTTTAGATTTTCAATTAAAGATTGAATATAATCTCTAAACTCATAATCATTACTTTCCTCGGCTGCAGCAAGATATTTTTTAGCATTTTCTTTATCATTTAAGAAGTAATTGCATTTAGCTATTATAAAGTTTGCAAAGGGCACAGTCCATTTTTCCCTTTTATCTTCCAATTCTAAAACATCTTTAGCATATTTTACTGCATCCTGCAAATTCCCGAGATAAAGTGAGGCTTCACTCAAATAAATTAGTGCAAGATTTTTTCTGCCATGATTTATAGATTCAATTTTTGATTTTATACTGTCGTAAGCAATTTTATACCAACCCGCATCAATATAGTTTTTCATTCTAATGAGAAATAAATCGACTGAGGAAATGCCGCTGTCCATAAAATATTCACTTTTTTCTTTTGCATAGGCATCTTCGAATAAATCTGCATTACCTTCGTTAGCTTTATGAAGGTACTTTTTATACTCATCATCATCATTCAACATTTTATAACTTAATGCAATATTTAATGCTGCACTACCTTTTAAGTCTGGTTCTCTTGTAGTTTTAAGAAAGATTTGATAATGCTGAATTGCTTTTCCAAACTGATTTTTTTTGAAGTAAATTTCTCCTTTACGATAATTAGCAAGCGATGTAACTTGCGGAAAATATTTGTTGTCAAGTTTTATTACATCGTTCAATATTTTAAGAGCATTGTCTAATTTTTTATCTCTGATTAAAGTAACGGCATACTGATAACGAAACAGAGAGTTATTTGGATAATTAGAAATAAGTTTTCTTAATAAGTTATAAGAACTATCATAAGCAGCAAAATAATCCGAATAAATTTTTGCAAGATGAAACTCAATTTCTGTTTTGTCAAGAATTCCTTTTCTATAAGCAGTTTTGATGTAATTAAATCCTTTATATTTATCAGAGGACAGGCCTGTAAGGTCTACAGCCCATTTTAAAAAGTCAGGCACAAAACTCATAGCATAATTAAAAAGTCCAAGACCAAAATATGCATCATAAAATTTAGGATTTATCTTTAATGCTTTTTCATAATAATCTATAGCTTTTTTACTATACCACAATGCATCAACAGAAGAATTATTAGTTGCATTAATCATTGCACGCCACGAGGCAAGATTTCCCGCCATATATGTAATTCTAAAATTATTTTGATTGATTTCAAGGAGTGAGTCAATTTTAATTTGAGCAAGTTCCGCATATTTATTGAATTCATTAAAATGATATTCCTCTCTGCTTCCAAGAAAACACCAGAAATGAATTTGAGCTAAATGAAAATATCCATGCGGTAAATTTGGAGCTCTTTTAATTACACGATTAAAAATTTTTTCTGCAGAATTAATTTCCATATTGTAGGCTTTAAAGATGCCTTGCTGAATCAATTGATTGGTAGTTGTTTGAGCTTCGTATTTATTTAAGAGAATAATTGTTATAAAAATGGTTAAAAGAAATTTTTTCAATTTTTATTTTTCTCCTTTGAAAATTGATAAGCAGCTCTTACAAATTCCCGGAAAAGTGGATGAGCTTTTGTGGCTCGGGATTTCAGTTCTGGATGAAACTGACATCCAACAAACCACGGATGATTTTCAAGTTCAATCATTTCAACTAATTTTTCATCAGGTGAAAGCCCACTGAATATCATTCCATGTTGTTCAAGAATTGGTCTAAATTTGTTATTGACTTCATAACGATGTCTATGGCGTTCAGAAATTTTTTGTTTTTTATATGCTTCGTAAGCTTTAGTCTTCTTTTTAAGTATGCAAGGATAAGCACCGAGTCTCATTGTGGCGCCTTTCATTTTCACTCTTGCTTGGTCAGGCATAATATGAATAACATTAAAAGCATTATTTTTTGTGAACTCTGCGCTGTTAGCTTTTTTAAGTCCACATACATTTCTTGCAAATTCTATAACTGCACATTGCAGGCCAAGACAAATTCCAAAAAATGGAATTTTATTTTCACGAGCATATTGAATAGCAAGAATTTTCCCTTCAATTCCTCTTTCACCAAAACCACCCGGAACAAGCAAGCCGTCGTAATCTTTCAATATTGCTTCAGCTCCTTTTGCTTCAACTTCTTCCGAACTAATAAAATCAGCTATAACCTTTACATTATTTTCAGCTCCTGCGTGAATAAATGCTTCTGAAATACTTTTATATGCATCTTTATTTTCTACATATTTTCCGCATACTGCAATTTTAACTTCTTCGGTTGAATTTTTGATTTTATCCACAAAAGATATCCATTCTTCAAGATGAAGATTAATATCCGGTAATTTCAATTTGTCAAGAATAATTCTATCTAATTCCTGTTCATAAAGGATTAATGGTACTTCATAAATTGTAGAACAATCGTAAGCAGAAATTACAGCTTCAGGTTTAACATTAGTAAACAGAGCAATTTTATCACGAATTTCTTTTGATAATTTCTCTTCTGAACGACAAACTAAAATGTTAGGTTGAACTCCAAGTTCCAATAAATTTTTAACACTATGTTGAGTTGGTTTAGTTTTCATTTCTCCTGCCGAAGCAATGTAGGGCACGAGTGTTACATGAACACTAATTGCATTTTTTCTTCCCATTTCAAGCATAATTTGCCGCATTGCTTCAATGAAAGGTAAGCTTTCAATATCGCCAACAGTTCCGCCAATCTCAGTAATAATTATATCATATTTTCCTGTTTCACCAAGAAGTTTCATTCTTCTTTTAATTTCATCAGTAATGTGAGGAATAACTTGAACTGTAGCTCCAAGAAAATCGCCTCTTCTTTCTTTAGTTATCACTTCATAATAAACCTGGCCTGTAGTGGTATTATTTGCACGAGTCATGTCAACATCCAGAAATCTTTCGTAATGACCTAAATCCAAATCTGTTTCTGCTCCATCATCTGTTACATAAACTTCTCCATGCTGGAATGGATTCATGGTGCCAGGGTCTACATTAATATAAGGGTCAAACTTTTGAATGGTGACACTGTAGCCGCGCAGTTTCAATAGAAGACCAATTGAAGAAGCTGTTATTCCTTTTCCTAACGAAGAAACAACGCCTCCCGTTATAAAAATATACTTAACTTTCTTTTTGTGGGACATTAAACTTCAACATTATGGTAGAAAATCTCGGGTTGAAAAATAACAAAAATTGTTCATTTGTCTATCAAAATTCAGAAATGATTGTCAAAAAAATTTATTTTTTTATTCATCAAGTGCAAAATATTCATTCCCCTTAGGAATTTTAATTAAATAAATTTTATTTGATTTATTGGGAAGATAATTATCTCTAAGCCATGGATTTAAGAGCTTAAGTATTTTGTAATTTACTCCATGTTTTTCGGCAAAGTCGGCAAGATTTTGTATTGAACTTTTTACTCTAATTTCTTCAGTTTCAATTGGCTGATACAAATCTTCCTTTCTAAGATAATAACCATACTTTTCTGGATTAGTCATTATTTCTTTCATTGCAAGTATTCTTGCTACAAACCTATAAGTTTCGGTATTAAGGAACAGATTATAATAATTTTTAGACTTTTGACGATTAATTTGTAAATCTATTCCATTCATCCCATAGTTATAAGATGCAGCTGTGAGTGTCCAGCTTTTGTATTTCGAGTGAGCTTCTCTCAAATATTTGCAGGCAGCTTCTGTAGATTTTTCTACATTATATCTTTCGTCTACTTCTTTTGTTACTTCCAGACCATACTTTTTTGCTGTTGCTTCCATTAATTGCCAGAAACCTACTGCACCTGCGCTTGATACAACATTTGACAAATTACTTTCAATTACAGCAAGATATTTAAAGTCATCAGGAATTCCATATTTTTTTAAAATTGGTTCAATTACTGGAAACCATCTGTTAGCTCTCTTCAATGCTAATATTGTTGATGAATGCCAGTAAGCATTTACAAGCAATTCTCTTTCAATACGTTCTTTAACATCAATATCATTTAGAGGAACTTTTTCACCACAAAAATCTAATTGTTCAGGCACTTTAGGAATAAAAATTTTGTATTCTTCAGGTTCAACTTTAACAATAACCTTTTGAACATTTTTTCTTTCCTTAAATGCCATGTAACTCATAATCAACGATAACAGTGAAATTATAAGAATTAAAATAGCTGTCACAATAATAAAAATATCTTTTCTGTTCATATGATTACTTTTTATTAAATAATTTATTACAAAATAAAATTTCCTGCTTACAAAAGAAAAAAAGACTTCAAAATAATTATGATTTAGAAAAGAAATTAAATCGATTTTTAATTAACAATTTTAGGAGGTAATAATAGAGAGCCGAAGAAATGTTCTTCGGCTCGTTAGAATTATAGATTATTTTTTCCCGAACGCAATTTCTTCGAGCATTGCAGTAGTAACTGATTTTGGTCTTTCAATTGGATAACCAAGTGCACGAGCCCAGATAATATTAGCACATACACCAAGTGCTCTTCCTACTCCAAACAAAACTGTATAAAATTCATATTCCTTAACACCATAATGCCATTGAATTACACCGGATTGAGCATCAACATTGGGCCATGGATTTTTGGCTTTTCCTTGTTCCATAAGAATTGGAGGTACAACTTTAAATAACAAATCTACATATTTGAAAATTGGGTCATCAGGAAGATGCTTCAAACAGAATTCTCTTTGTGCCATATAACGCGGGTCAGTTTTTCTTAATACTGCATGACCAAAACCGGGTATAACTTTTCCTGCTTTGAGTGTATCCCAAACGAATTGTTTCATTTCATCTTCAGTAGGAATTTTCCCTCCCATCGATTCCATTACACCATGAAGCCAGCGTAAAACTTCTTCGTTTGCTAATCCATGCAAAGGTCCTGCAAGACCATTCAACATTGCACTGATAGCATAATAAATATCAGAAAGAGCACTTGCTACAAGATGACCAGTATGTGCACTAACATTACCACTTTCATGGTCGCTGTGTAAGATAAAATAAAGTCTTGAAACATCATCATAAGGTTTATCAATTCCCATCATGTGAGCAAAGTTACCACCGAAATCTAAATGCGGGTCAGCAGGTATAATATCGCCATTTTTGTATTTCCATCTATAAATATGAGCAGCAATTTCAGGAATTTTTGCAAGAAGATTCATTGCATCTTCATAATAAGCTGACCAGTAATCTGTCTTTTTTAATCCTTGTCGATACTCTTTTGCAAAAATTGATTCTCTTTGCATCGACATAATTCCAGTAGCAAACATTGTCATTGGATGTGAATCTTTTGGCATTGCATGAATAATATCAAAAACATAAGAAGGCACTTCTTTTCTTTGATTAAATTCCTGATGAACTTCCTCTACTTCTTTTTCAGTTGGAATTTCACCAGTTAATAAAAGATAAAATAGACCTTCAACATACGGCATTTCTGCACCTGGAACTTTAGGCAGCTTTTCAAGAACTTCAGGAATTGTCATCCCACGAAAACGAATTCCTTCATACGGATCCAGATACGAAATATCAGTTACAAGACACTTAATATCACGCATCCCTCCAATTACCTGATTAATTCTTACTTCATCAACTTTAACATCACCATATTCTTTCATTAATTTCTCAGTTCGTGGTCTTTCCTGAATTATTTTCTCATGTAACTTTTCTTTTAAGGAAGACATATACCCCTCCATTTTTTATTTTTTAAGTGAACCATTTTTAATAGAATCATTTTATCGAAAAAATAATTTTTTCAGTTGCAATGTAACCACTCATAGTTGCACTTTCAATTGTCGATGGCAAATGCGGAACTGTCCAATCTCCTGCAATAATTAAATTTTCAAATGGGGTAAAAATTTTTTTTCTCACATTCAATGACTTTATATCAGGAATAAAAGTTGCTCTTTTTTCTTTTATAATTTTATAATCAATTACAATTTCACGCTTGAATATAGGAAAATATCTCTCTAAATCCGAATACAAAAGTTCTATTAGTTGTTCGTTTTTTAGATTAATAATTTTATTTGCTGCACTTGTTGTAATTGTAATATGTTTATTGTGATTAAAAACCCAGTGTATGTTAGAATCTATTAAACCATAAAACTTTTCTTTAAATGGATTATCACTCAGCCAAAAATGCACATTCAATATAGGTGAATAATTAAATTCCGGGATAAAAGAAAAATCCTTATATGATTCTGAGTTTTCTATTTTTATTTTCCTCAATGAATATGATGGAACAGCAGAAATTATGAAATCAAAATTCTCATAAGTATTTTTATCCGTAATAACTTTTTTAACTATTTCTTTTTCTACAAAAAACTTCAGCACTCTTTCAGAAGTTATAATCTTTCCACCTCTTTCTTTAATGAATTTTTCTGAGTCATTTACATATAGATTTGTCAAATCAGTAATTGGCACTAAAATTAAAGACGATTTTGAACTGTTAAAAATTCTTTTTAATACTTCCTTAAATATTTTTGCAGATGCTTCTTCAATCCTTGCATTCAACGCTCCTACAGTAAGAATTTCCCAGAATGTTTTAATTGACTCTTTTGATTGATTTTTTCTTTTAAGCCATTCTTCAACAGTAAAATTATCATCTGAATTATTATCAAATAAAAGAACCTCAGCAAGAAGTCTGATTATTTGCAATCTCGATTTTAAGCTTATTGCAGTAAATTTCATGAAAGCAAAAATCAAATTAATTGGATAAAAAAAAGTTGAAGAATTTAATTTGTAAATCTTTCCACCTTTTTCAACAAAATTTATTTTTAATGAATCAGGGAAATCAATTTTGTTTAATGCATTGATTTTTTTTAGGAAATTTAGAGTGGCATTATAACAGCCCATCATTATGTGTTGACCATTATCAAAAAAATCTTTGTGATTTGAATTTAATAATGAATATGCACGTCCACCTAATTTGGGAGAGGCTTCAATTAAAGTAATCTTAAATCCTTTATTGGAAAGATTCACTGCAGCACTTAATCCCGCAAAACCACCACCAATTATCAAACAATTTTTCATTAATAGATAAGACTATATTTAGCCCAAACACCTAATGAAATTGCAGCTTTTTCAATTGTGCTTACTTTTATTTGATTATTAAGCACATCATAATCTTTAGATTGAATTTTCTTAAGAAGCTTGAAATAGATATGCTGCATTGCACGCGCAGGAAACAATGAAGGCTTATCATCAAAATCTATTGATTGTTCTGCTTTTTCAAAAAAATAAAAAGCATTTTGACTTTCATAAGCCATCAGCTTTTTAAAATTATCATTATATTTTTTTTGAATTAGTTCTTCTTCAGTATAATCAAATTTGATTAAATCATTTTGAGGAATATAAATTCTTCCCTTATCGATATCTTTTCCTACATCACGCAAAATATTTGTTAACTGCATTGCGATTCCAAGATTTATTGCATAATCTTTTGCTGATTTATTTTTATAACCAAAAATTTCTATGCACATCAATCCAACAGTGGCAGCTACTTTGTAGCAATACTGAATAAGGTCATCAAAATTCAAATATCTCTTTCTTTGCAAATCCATTTCCATACCTGAGATTAATTCATAGAAATGTTCAATCGGTATGTTAAACTGCTTGATAATATTTGTTAATTTATTTAGCAGATAATAATCAGACTTTCCGCGAAGAGCTTTTTCAAATTCATTTTTCCATCTTCTTAAACGTTCATATTTAATATCCTCGTTTTCATTTCCTTCATCAACAATATCATCGGTCTTTCTGCAGAAAGCATAAACTGTATTCATTGCATCGCGTTTTTCCGAAGGAAGCAAACTAAAAGCATAATAAAAACTGCTTTTACTTTCTTTTGCTATTATTTTTGTTTGGTCTTTCATTTTCTAACTAATCGCTCTAAAAAATAAATTTACTAAATCTTTTTTTGAAAGAATTGGTCTATAATTCAAAGTATCGTAATCAAGTTCTTCAATTTTTTCTAAAATTCTTTCTCCGCCAAGTATCGTAAGTTTAATTTGCAATCTAAGAATACCTGGAAGATAATTTAAAATATTTTTGCCTTTATTAAACAGTTCTTTAGTTTTTTCTATATGATATTTTAACAACTGCTTAAAGTTAGCATTATTTTTTTTTAACTCAAAAATATTCTCACTCACGCCAAATTTTTTCATTTCGTTAAGAGGCAGATAAATTCTGTTCTTGCTGTAATCAATTGAAATATCTTGATAGAAATTTGTTAACTGAAGTGCGGTGCAAACTGCATCAGAATATTCCATTACTTTTTCATCTCTGATTTCAAATAATTCAAGAATTAATCTGCCCACAGGATTTGCTGACCTTTCACAATAATTCAATAAATCATCAAAAGTTTTGTATCGTGTTACTGTAACATCCTGTTCAAATGCACTTAGAAGATTGAAAAAATATTCAGGTGTAAGTCTCATGGATTTAATTGTATTTCCCAAAGCCATCCAGAAATCATCTTCATAATTTTCTTCCAGAGTATTAATAAGTTTATTCTTATAATTTTCTAAAAGCATCAATCTAAAATCTATTGGGTAATTACCTTCATCTGCAATATCATCTGCCTGACGGGCAAATTGATAAATTACAGCAATATGTTTCTTTAATCTATTAGGCAGAAAAAATGAAACTACTGGAAAGTTTTCATAGTGAGATTTGGCAAACTTAATTGCTTCATTGTATGCTTTTTTTAACCTATCAAAATCCATTTGAAAATAACTTTTGCTTTTCAACTAAGATTTGTTTTTTCTTTTAAGATTTACACGATACAAAATTATAAACAATGCAGCCATTAATAATGCGCTTATGGAATAAATGAGCCATGGAAATTTTTTCTTTTCAAAAGTAACTTCCAAACTTTTTACAGAGTTCAATGATGCAAGCGAAAATGACCATTTCGCAATATTTGAATCATTTCTCACTTCATGTGCATTTGATGAAATAATTTTTGAAGGAAGCTGCAGTTCATAATTCCATTTATACTGAGAAAATATTATCGAAAGAATTTTTGATTCACCATTCGCTGCTTCATTTTTATTAAATGGAAATATTTTTCTAAAATATTTGATGTTTCCATTTCTATCTTTTGAAAGAGATATAATTCCGATCATTCCATTTTGTGTAGTATCATTGTTAATTGAATTCAGACTTTCTACGGAATCAAATTTTAATTCAATTTCTATCCATCTAATATTATTTTTTACATAAGTTCTGCTGTTAACAAATTCAATCCCTTTTTTATTAAGATAATTTTTTTTAATTGAGTCTGCATTAAAGTTATTTATTTCGAACTTGCCTTTTCCCAGATTAAATATTTCATTATTAATTCCGATGGCAAAAATAATTTCACCCGAACCATTCTCATTTAATTTCATTTTTTCGGAATACTCAATACATGATGTAAAAAATAAAGAAATTATTATCAGAAATTTTATTAATGATTTCATTACAATAATAATTTGTTTGAAGGGAAGTTAATAAATAATTTTTTCTAAAGGAATAGATAGGTAATCAGGAAGAAATATCAGTAATATTATTGTGCCCGGAACAGGACTCGAACCTGCACTGGCGTAAGCCAACTAGCTCCTGAAGCTAGCGTGTCTACCAATTCCACCATCCGGGCAAAAATCTCAGTTCAAAAATAACCACAATTGATTTTTAAAACAAAACTCATCTAATTTCTTTGGCTTCGTGTGTTGAATCTTTTAATGAATATCTGTTAGGAACAATTACTTTATTATCAATAAATGCATCAAAACTTTCGGGTAGAGTTTTAATATTTGCAATATCTACATAAACTCCGCCTCTGCAGTCACCTGAGTAAAGTTTCGGATTTCCATATTCAAAAATTGATTCACGGCAAAATTTAACTGGCACAACATTTCCGCTTGCTGGAGGTTGAAAATCTTCCAGCGGAATATTTAATTGTTCATAGACATCATGCATAAAGATTGCCCAGATTGGCAATGCAGCTCTTGCACCCTGACCATATTCACCAGTAAATGAAATTCTTTGGTCATCAAATCCAACCCAAACACCTCCAACAAGTTGAGGAGTAAAACCAACAAACCAGGCATCAGCAAAATCCTGAGTAGTTCCTGTCTTTCCTGCAGCTGGTCTCTGAAAATTATAGCGATACCTTGCCGCAACTCCTGTCCCTTGATCAATTGCTGTTCTCATCATATCCGTAACAATGTAAGCAGTTTCTTCAGAAATTGCTTCGCGTGATTCAGAAACAAATTTATCAATCAACATTCCATCTTTATCTTCAATTCTCAAAATTGAAATTGGTTCATTGTAAATTCCATGATTTGCAAGTGTAGCATAAGCAGTTGTTAATTCAAGTGGTGAAACAAGCGAGGTGCCAAGTGCAATTGATGGATAGAGTTCAAGTTTACTTTTTATTCCAAGTCTTTCTGCAATTCTTCCAATATCTGGAAGCGGTGCATAATCTTCAACTATTAATCTTGCTGCTACAATATTAATTGAATGAGCAAGACCCTGTCTTAAAGTTGTAAAACCGCCGGTTGATAAATCAAAATTTTGTGGACTCCAGCCATTATAATTAAAAGGTTGATTTAATATTGGATAAGCTGGATATAAACCTCTGTCTATAGCAACTGTATAAACAATTGGTTTGAATGCAGAGCCGGGTTGTCTTTTTATTTGTGTCACATGATTCAAACCATATAAAAATCTTTGATTTCTTCCTCCAACCATTGCTCTAATTTCACCTGTCTTAACATCCATTACAACAAAACCAACCTCAATTCTCTTTGCAGCATTTTTTACAGAATCAATGAACCCCGGATTATTTTTCAATCTGTAATAAATATTTTTTCTTTCTTCTTCGTTCGAAGCCGTTCTATATTCAATTCTATCTTTTATTGCCTTGTCAATTAAATCATCTATTACACCTTTATATTTATCCCAGGACCATGATTTATCAAATTGTTTTTGAAATTCATTCAAATGGACTTCGGCTGCATGAACTGCTATTCTTTGCATACGGCTGTCAAGAGTTGTATAAATATTTAATCCATCTCGATATAAATCATAGCCATATTTTGATGCAATTTTTTCCATCTGTTGACGAATGTATTCAATAAAATGCGGTGCAATTGTTCCTCTGATTCCCTGTTCAATTTTTTTATAAGATAATCTAATGGGTTTTACTTTTAATTTTTCATACTCTTCCTCGCTAAGATAACCCATATCAACCATATTCTTTAAAACTACATTTCTTCTTTGAAGTGCTCTTTCATATTTTTCATATGGGTCATAATAAACCCATGATTTCAACAAAGCAATCAAGAGAGCTCCTTCTTCAATACTCAGTTGTTTTACATCTTTATCAAAATAAACTTTTGAAGCCATTGCAATTCCATAAGCACCGTGGCCAAACCATTGGATGTTGAAGTACATTTCAAGTATTTCTCTTTTGGTATATGTTTTCTCGATTTGAACTGCAGTTATCCATTCACGAATTTTTCTGATTATGGTATCAAATAAAGACTCATTTTGTATTTTCAATTCATAAAGATTTTTTGCAAGCTGTTGTGTAATTGTACTTGCACCTTCACGCTTAAATAAAAATATATTTTTAAACATCGCTTTAATAAAACGTCCAATGTCTACTCCCCAATGGTCATAAAATTTTCTATCCTCTGTAGCAATCAATGCATTAACTACATGAGGAGGTATGCTGTCAATGCTAACTTCAACTCTGTTTTCCTTAAAAAATTGTCCAATCAATTCTCCATCGATACTATAAACATTACTTGCCAATTGAGGTTTGGGATTTTCAAGTTCATCAAGTGATGGCAAGCCTTCAAATATGTATTGGACTAAAAGTATGAATGCAGCTATAATTATTATGCTAATAAATAGAATAAATAATTTTAATCCTTTACTCTTTTTCTTTTTCGGGATTTTTTTTGCAGGTATTTGATTTTTAATCATCTTACACCCAATCTATAATCTCAAATTTATTTGTGAATTTACCATAACATGGTTTTTGCAGCCATGAACCAAGATTTATATAATATCCATTATTAAATTTTTCAAATGTGCGAATGTGGGAATGACCCAAAATTACATAATCGTACCCCTCGTTAATTTTTTCCTTTGCGATATCAAAAAGTCCATCTAAACTGCTCTGAAATTTTTGAGAGGTATAATTTCTGCTCGTTTTACTTGAAAGACTTGCAATTTTAATTCCTAAATCTGGATGAATCATTGAATAAATTTTTTGAAGAAATTTATTTCTCAAAATTTGTTTCAATATTCTATAACCAATATCACTTTTAATCAATCCATCGCCATGACCGATAAAAAATTTTTTCCCGTTCAATTCTGCTGAAATTGGTTGATGATAAAGAATTGCTCCTATTTCTCTTTCAAAAAAATCTCTATGTAAAAAATCATGATTGCCAATAAAATAATGAATTTTTTTCCCGCACTGGGTAAATTCTTTTAATGCTGCATAGGTCCTGTAAAATCCTTTTTGAATTACTCTTTTGTATTCAAACCAATAATCAAACAAATCTCCCATTATGAACAATTCATCGCAGTTTTCTTCTGCAAATTTAAGAAAAGAAATAAGTTTATTTTCCTTTTGTGTTTCAATTTCTTGTGAATCCAAACCTAAATGTATGTCTGAAATAAAAAAATATGTTTTTAGAGAATCCATAATAATTATTCTGATAAATTAAAATTTGCAAGCAGCCATTTATCTGGGTCTAATTCAAAGGATACTGGTTTATTTTTAGTAACAAATTCAAAACTGCTTTCGCGTGAGTCCACATAAAAACTTTTAATTTCTGATTCATTGTTTTCAAAAAAGATTTTTATATCAACAGGAAATTTATAAATATCATAACCATTTTGTAACTGCTTTATATTAAAAATTACTTTATAGCTATTGTTGAGTGGGATTATATTCCAATTATATTCAGCTTCAATTTTTCCGGTACCTTTATAAACCCATTGGTCAAAGAAAAATTTAAGATTTCTTCCTGTAACTTTTTCACAAATTTCTTGGAAATCTTGTGTTGATGCATTTTTATATTTGAATTTTTCAAAATATGTTCTCAATATTCTGAAAAATGAGCTATCGCCTACTTCTCTTCGGAGCATATGAAGTACCCATGCACCTTTGTTGTATATTAAACTGCTAAAGAGATTATCTTTTGGATTGTATAAAGTTCCTCTTAAAAACATTCCCGTTTTAGCACTCATAGTAGATTTAAGTGCACTTTTTCCAGCCTGATATTCCCAGTATAATGCTTCAGAGTAAGTTGCAAAACCTTCGTTAAGCCAGATATCTTTCCATGTTTTAGGACTTACAGCATTTCCCCACCAGTGATGAGACAATTCATGAATCAACATATCCTGAAAAAATTTTTTGCCTGTTATAAATCTTGAACCGACACCAGTAATTGTTTGATGTTCCATAGCTCCACTTTGCCATAAAAATTCTGCCACAGCATATTTTTCTTTTATGAATGGATATGGTCCAAAAATTTTTTCAAATGTTTCAATGTAGCGAGGATGGTCAGAAAAATCCTGAACTGCATCATTAAATTTATCCTCTAAAGCATAATAGTAAATATTAAGAGTATCATTTGTAATTGAAATATATTTTTCGTTGTAAGTTTTATACTTTGCTGAATACAAAGCAATTAAATAAGTTGATATTGGATAATATGTTTTCCAGTGATAAGTTTTTTTTGATTTATCGGAAATTATTTCTATTAATTTCCCGTTTGAAAGAGAAACATAGGAAGAATCGTTAGTTATAAAAATATCTGCCAGAGCTTTATCATCAGGCTTATCAATACAAGGGAACCACGTTGATGCATAAAACGGTTCGCTAATTGTATAAACAAAATTTTGTCCATTCACATTTTCAAAACAAAAAGAACCAAAGCCAAGTCTTTTAGGTTCACCTTCATAAATAATTTTTAATTCTGAAGTATCCTTTAGAATTTCTTTTGGCAGAAATTTTACAATTGTTTCTTCTCTTACATAATCAACAATTTTATCATTAAGAAAAGCATTTTTTATATTCATATTGTCATAAAAATTAATATCTATTTCTTTTGCATTAAGATTATTTGTTGTAAATCTAATCACAACTGTTCCTTTTATCATTTTGCTATCAGGAATTAATTCAACATGAATATCATAATGTAATACATCAAATTTTGTCTGGATTGGAGGATTATACTCTTCGATAAATTTTTCATTCAGTTCGTTATTATTAAAATTTGTTAGCAGCTTTACTGGTTGATATATAAAATTAAAAGTTCTTACTGCAAAAGGAACAATTACAATAATTGAAAAGAGAATTGATACAAATGCAATTACAATTGCAGTCTTTACTGGATTCTTTTTTAAATTCATAAATATTACAGATAATTTATCCATAAACATTGCAAAGTTAATCATTTATTAAATTGCCAATCAATCAATAATTAAATATATTTTAAGCAAAAACTGGAGGCTAACATGAGAAATTATGCTGGTTCCGAAATTTTAAGGAAAACACTTACAATGATTTTAGCCGGTGGCCAAGGTGAAAGATTATATCCACTTACAAAAGAGAGGACAAAGCCTTCAGTGCCTTTTGGTGGAAAGTACAGAATTATTGATTTCACTCTTTCAAATTGTTTGAATTCCGGATTTCGAAAAATTTTTGTGCTTACTCAATATAAATCTGATTCTTTAAATCGTCACCTTTATGAAGCATGGAATATTTTTAATCCTGAACTTGGAGAGTTTATTTATTCAATTCCACCACAATTTAAAACTGGAAGAGATTGGTATCTTGGGACAGCAAATGCCATACATCAAAATTTTAATTTAATAACAGACTCACAATATGAATGGCTGCTGATTTTATCCGGCGACCATATTTACAAAATGGATTACTTAAAGATGATTCAATATCATATTGAAAAGAAAGCTGCACTAACTTTATCTGCTATAGAAATTCCAAAAGAACAGGCAAATCGTTTTGGAGTGCTTCAAATAGATAATGATTATAAAGTTACTTCATTTCTCGAAAAGCCAAAAAATCCACCAGCAATTCCAGACAAACCGGATTACTCATTTGTCAACATGGGTATTTATGTTTTCAATGTTCCTGTAATTAAAGAAGTAATGAATAAAATGGAAGATGAAAAAGTGCCCAATATTGATTTCGGAAAAAATGTTATTCCATACATGATAAAAAATAATTATCATATTCAAGCTTACAGATTTGTTGACGAAAACAAAAAGGCAGAACCATACTGGGTAGATGTTGGAACAATAGAAAGTTATTATGCAGCGAGTATGGATTTAATTAGTGTTAATCCTCATTTTAATCTTTATGACCAGGATTGGCCTTTAAGAACAGAACAAAGACAATTCCCTCCAGCTAAAACTGTTTCACATGAAGGAGAAAGAGTTGGACGAGCAATCAATTCTTTGATTACAGATGGAACGATTATTTCTGGAGGATTGGTTGAAAGGTCAATACTTGGTTTTAATGTCCGTGTTAACAGCTATACTTATATTACTGATTCAATCATAATGGATAATTGTAATATCGGCCGTCATTCAAGAATTCGAAGAGCAATAATTGATAAAAATGTAATCATTCCCGAAGGAACTGAAATTGGTTTTGATACTGAAGTTGATAAAAAAAGATTTACAGTTTCAGAAACAGGAATTGTTGTTATACCCAAAAATTATAAGTTCAACTAAATATTAATTCAAAATCCAATTCTTATACTAAAATCGGGAATGCTCTTCCCTTTGTCTGATATCAATTTTAAAAAATCTTTCAATTCATTATGTCTTGTTTTGTAATCAAGGTCATAAAATCTTACACAATAAAATTCATTATTTTCATAAGTAATTTCCATTCGATTCATATTTGCATCAAGTCGTTTGATTTTATCCCAGCTTAGAAGTTTTTCTTTACTGAAAACATTTTGCTTTAATGCTATGCCATCATCTTTCATTTTAATATACTTAAGAAATTTAATGTTCCCATAAAATATTGAGAGAAAAATGAATACTATCCCTAAAAGTAAAATGAGATAAAAAAATAAGCTGCCTGCTTCATATACA
>Ga0207433_10000626_pt1 | contig 80753 bp, 85 predicted proteins | sample YelNatPaOPGAMG01_FD_187559 | JGI IMG/M metagenome (GOLD analysis project Ga0207433, IMG submission 187559) | Hot spring thermophilic microbial communities from Obsidian Pool, Yellowstone National Park, USA - OP-RAMG-01 (SPAdes) (version 3) | ecosystem: Environmental > Aquatic > Thermal springs...
TCGTTAAGATCACTATTTCCGTCACTTTTGCATTTTCCACATCAACAGTCACAACCGCACGACCTGTTGTGTCCTTCTGCAGCATTAGGATGGCGCTTGTTGCTTTTGTAACAACTGTGCCGTCTCCCTCAACTATGGTTTTGACAATTGGTCTAACACCTGTAATGTTGTAGCCTTGGTTTAGCAGATTCTGCACGTCTGTGTCGCTTTTGGCAATGTTAATCACATTCTCTTTAAATTCTTCGCTAAGTTCAATAGATCCATAGCATCCTTGTCCACGCATTCTATGAGGCATGACGTGCATTCCCATACTCATGTTTCCAATGAAACATCCGACACCACAGCCCCACCATTGTTCTCCGTTGGTTGTGGTTTGTGCGTTGGCTGTAGAATATGCATTTAGCGCTATACCGCTTATAATGGCTGCTACAACCATTATAGATAGTAGAATTATGGCTTTCCTTTTGTCTATTTTCAACCACCTCCATCTTCTCACGAAGTGCTTCGTGCACTTCACACACGCCAAAGTGGTAAAATTATTAAAGGATTTTTCAGAATTAACCCCAATTCCTTTCAGAATCTAGTAGAGTAAAATATGCCAGTCTTACATGCTTTTTATCATGTTTTGAGTTGTTGAGTAATGGTTGGAGGAAATTGGAAAACTTGGGGAGAAAGGAGAGTAGAGAAAAAACTTTCGCTTCCTCCAACCATTCCAGAATTTTTAGGGTTCGATGGATTATTAAAGGGTTTTTCAAGATTAAACCCAATTTTAACTCTAAATTTTCCTAAAGTTAAAGAAGACACATTTTTATTACTAAGTCGAAATAACTTTAGCCAACTCTGGAGCTGTACAAATGTCTGCCAGCGCACGCCCCTTGAAGTACTTGCTCGGATGGCTAATCGCAGGTACGAGAGGTGGCCTAACCCGTGCAAAAATAATCAAAGCTCTAAAAGAGACTCCGCAAAACGCAAATCAGCTGGCGAACCTGCTTGGAATGGATTATAGAACGATAAGGCATCATCTGGAGGTTTTGGAGAAAAACAAAATAATTACATCAATGGGTGAAGGGTATGGTACTACATATTTCTTATCTCAGATGATGGAGGAAAACTATGCTTTGTTCGAGGAGATTCTGAATAAAATTTGGAAAAAGTAGAAAAAGGAGTAAAGCAAATGAAGCATCAAATGAACAAAAATGTGCGAACCTTGGTGATACTAGCAACTCTAATAGTGGTAGCTATACTGGCAGCACTCTGGGCCATGTCTACATTTTGGTTTCCACGTTATCTTTGGAGACCTTGGGAACGCCACCTACCACCTCAATATGAAATTCCTGGTGACATAGAGTTTTTCTATATAGCGCAAACTGTAGTTTCCACTATCAATGTGGCGTTGTCAATTTTCTTATTTCTCATATACGTTAGCATATATAGGAAGACACGTTCGGAGTTCACAATAGGGCTAATAATATTTTCAATGGTTTTCCTTATGAACGCACTTGCATCCAATCCTTTGGTAATTTGGATTTTTGGTTTTCGAGCGTTTGGTTTGGGGCCTTTTGCTTTGTTGCCAGACTTATTTACATTTGGGGCATTAGCTGTCTTGCTGTACCTCAGCATCAAGTACTAAATTTATACTCAATCTTTCAGAACATAAACAATATTTTACATATGCTGTAAGAAAACTTAAATCGTCTTTTGCTTGCCATGTAAATAAGAGGCTGAAAATCATTGGGCAGATTGGCTGAGTTAAAACTTGCAATGGGAACATCCATATTTCTAGTCGCTTTTATATTTGCAATTTTTTTGTCGGCAATTATGCTGATTCTAGATTTCTCTGTACTTTACGCTTTGATTGGCACAATAATTTTCATACTTCTTGAATATCTCATTGGACCAGCTATTGTGGTAGGTTCTACAAGATTGCATTATCTGAAATCCGGGGAAAATCCGTGGTTAGAGTCTACTGTGAAAGAATTGGCTGATAAGAGTAGTGTGCCAATGCCAAAATTAGCCATAGTTCCAGAAAATACTCCTAACGCCTTTGTTTTTGGAAGAACCGCACGTGATGCGACCTTGGCGGTTCATGAAGGACTTTTAGAAAAATTGAGTGAAAATGAAGTTAAAGGCGTGATTGGTCATGAGTTGGGGCATATAAAACATAAAGATTACATTGTGATGACTGTTCTTTCAGCGTTGCCTTTACTTGCTTATTTGATTGCTCGGGGAACATGGGAAGTTGCCAGATTTTCTGGTTCTTCACGAAAGAAAGAAGAAGGAAGCATCAAGGCCGCATTCATTGCAGTTGCAATAATCTCCTATATAGTTTACATTGTTTCGCTTTTCTGTGTAATGAGGCTTAGTAGGCTAAGAGAGCATTATGCAGACGCATATTCTGCCTACGTTACTGGTTCGCCTCGAAGCTTAGAAAGTGCACTTGCAAAAATTACTTACGGATTGTCTCTTTCGCCGAAGCCGCCTTCTGGAGCAAGAGCCTTTTACATAGAAGATCCAGCAATGGCTAAGCAGGAGATTCAGCCTATAATGGATAAAAAGCAAGAGTACGATTTGGATAAAGATGGAGTGCTCGATGAGAGAGAATTGGAATTAGCAATGGAGAAGGAGGCAAAGTCTACTTGGGCGAAAATAAACACTTGGTTTGCAACACATCCTTCTACCTTTAAGCGAATATTATTGTTACGTGAAATAGAAAAGGAAATGGAAAGTGGAAGTTTCACGAGTGACCACATCTACACTCATATTTAGCCTCTCTAACATACTTTTACACAAAACAAATTTATTACTTCAAATTAAGTGAAAAGATATATGAGGTTTGAACATTGAAGGTTAAGCTTCTTCGTTACACAGCTGATGCGGAACTTCTTTGTGGAAGTGCAGCTTTAACATCAACAAGGAGTGGAAGTCCATCAGAAATTTTCGATAACATAGATTTGGAAACTGCTAAGAAAATAATTAAGCGGGTTACCGGCTACGGACATGCCTCAGTGATTGAACATGCTTCATTCACGTTTAGCATTGAAAGCGTATCAAGGGTTATGACGCATCAGCTTGTTAGACATAGAATCGCATCTTACACGCAGCAAAGTCAACGTTATGTAACATACAATACGCTTGAGAATTACATTACACCACCAAGTATCGCAGGCAATGCTGATGCAAAGAAAGTATTTGATGATGCATTGAGGAATATTTCTGAAGCCTATGAGAAACTTTTGAAGATGCAGATTCCAAAGGAGGATGCAAGATTCATTCTTCCAAATGCTGCAAAAACAAACATTATTGTGACAATGAATGCTCGAGAACTGCGCCACTTTTTTAATCTACGGTGCTGCACACGTGCACAATGGGAGATAAGAGAGGCGGCAACAGAAATGCTAAGACAAGTTAGAAAGGTTGCTCCCATGCTTTTTGAAAATTCCGGTCCATCATGCGTTGAATTAGGTTATTGTCTTGAAGGAAAAATGAAACCTCTAGAATGCAATGTAGAAGAGATAAAAAAGAAGTTTCGCAGTTTGTAGATAATGCGGTTTGAATGGCTAAATACAAACTTTTAGTCATATCGACAAAATATTGGAGACCTAAAGAGAACTACTTAGTGGAAATCATCAAGAATGTTGAAGGAAAAATAGTTGACGGAGATTTCCTTGTAATATCCGAAAAAGCAATTTCCACGGCATCAAACAATATTGTTGACGAAAACTGTATTAACCCAAGCTTAAGTGCAAAATTTATTGCTAAATATTGGATGCGCATTATCTGGGGTTATTTTCTTGGACCATTATGCCATTTCCAAGGGAAACTGCTTCAGAATCTTCGTGAATACCCATCAGATGTAGGCAGTCATCATAAACAAGTTGCCATATGGCAATCTGGCTTAATGCAAGCTTTAATGTTTGGCTCTGAAGGTGGCATCGATGGAAGCAACTTGCCGTACTCTTATGTTAGCTTGCCTTTGAACGATGCTCCTGAGATAGCGGAAAAAATCCGCGAAGAGATTTGGTTACACCTGCGAAAGAAGGTTTTTGTTTTTATTGTAGACACTGATAAAACCTATTCTTTCAAGAATTTTCACTTTACTCCACGTCCTAAACCAATCAGGGGCATTCATTCTTTTGGAGGATTTGTCACTTATGTTATCGGACGAATTTTCAGGCTTAAAAAGAGAGCAACGCCAATAGCTTTGGCTGGATGCAAATTAAGTGCTGAAAAAGTTTTGGAAATTGCTGATGTTGCAAATCGTGCAAGAGGTTTTGGCGCTGGAAGAACAGTGTGGAGTATGGCTGAGAGATTTAGAGTGAAGTTAAATGAAGTAAGCTGGGAAATGTTGGAAACAGTAAAACATAAACCTATAGTTATTGTTAGAAGCAAAAGGTGAACGCATGAGCTCTTCCGTTAAGCAATTGAATGCTTTTTTTAATCCTCGTTCTGTTGCTGTTGTTGGAGCAACAAAAAAGATTAACAAGGCTGGTCATGTAATTTTCAAAAATTTTGTAGAGAACAAGAGAAGAGGAGTGTTTAAAGGAGAAATTTTTCCTGTAAACCCTTACGAAGATTCTATTTTAGGATTTCAGTGTTATCGATCAGTTACAAAAGTTCCTGAGCAATTGGATTTGGTTGTAATCGTAGTTCCAGCTGAAATAGTTCCAAAAATAATGAAGGATGCAGCATCTAAAAACGTGAAAGCTGTCGTCATAATCAGTTCTGGTTTCGGTGAAATTGGAAACCATGAACTTGAAAACCAAATTATTGAAATAGCCAAGAAGGCAGAAATACGAGTTTTAGGACCCAATTGCCTAGGAGTTTATGACACTCGAACTGGCGTGGACATGCTCTTCTTGCCTGAAACGAAAATTCTAACAACTGGTGAAGAAGTGGTTGCAACTCCACGCCCGATTCCTGGAAACATAGCAATAGTAACTCAAAGTGGAGCTTTCGGTGTTTCAGCATTAGACTATTTGACTGGCCGGCAAATTGGGGTCAGCAAATTTGTAAGTTTTGGCAACAAATGTGATGTGGATGAGGCGGAGATGCTGCAATACCTATTATATGATGAAGAAACTAGGGTTATACTGCTTTATGTTGAAGATATAAAATCTGGAAGGAATTTCATTAAAGTAGCTAAGGAAGTGTCCAAGAAAAAGCCCGTCATAGCCTTGAAATCTGGAAGAACAGAAGCTGGGGCTCGAGCTGCAGCTTCGCATACTGGTGCTATGGCTGGTTCTGATAGGATATATGATGCTGTTTTTGTGCAAACTGGAATTTTAAGGGTGAAAGACATGGAAGAATTCTTCGATGCTGGAAAAGCATTAGCCATGCAACCACCAGCTGCAGGCAAGAATGTGGGAGTAATCACTGATGCTGGCGGCCCCGGCATTATGGCTGTCGACGAATGTGAATTGATAGGGTTAAATGTTGAACGTTTCTCTGAAGGCATAATTCAGAAATTTGAAAAACTGAAGGAAGAAGGAAAACTGCCAAAGTTTGCAACAAATCTTAATCCTGTGGATATAACCGGTTCAGGCACGTCTGAGATGTTTGAAATAGCCACAGAAATCACTTTTCAAGACCCTGAAATTTGTGGCATAATCCTGCTTGGTTTGCATCATACGCCAGCCTTGCAAGAGGATTACATTGACAGAGTGGCTAAAGTTGCGGGCAAATATGACAAGCCTATCGTTGCATGTGATATTGGAGAAACAGAAATGGCATTGTACACACGTTTTAGATTTGATAAGTTGAGTATTCCAGCTTATTCTTCACCAGAAGATGCTGCAAGAGCCATGAATGCTCTTGTTAAATATGGAGTTTATCTCAAGAAAAATAAATGCTTAAAAAATTATCTGCAGAGTTTTCTCCAACGCAAACGAAGGCAGTGAACGTTATTCAAGAATAACTTCAACCTCAACAATGTCGCCGTCTTTCAAGTTTAATGTCTTGCGCAAATTCACTGATGCTATAATCTCTACGACATTTTCTGCATAGCCTTCAACTTCAGGGATGACAATTGCACATTTTAAATAATCCATATACGTTCTGAAGCATTTTCCTCGGCAAAAACCTCTTGCAGGAATGATTTCGATTCCCTTGGCTTTTTTTAGAGAATTTTGGGCTTCCAAATTGTTTTTGGTTAGTTCTATGTTTAATGTTCCCGAGTAAGGAATGAACCCAATTTTTTCGATTATTTGCTGTTTTACCCATGGAAGTTCAATAAACCTTGCTCCTTCACCGCTTCCAGAAAAAACTTCTCCCTTAAGAGACACAATCTTTAACGGTTTCATGTTTGCACTTGGTTTGATTTATTTTTGCTCTTTCAGCCATTTTGCCACTTTCTTGAACATTGGATTAGATGACATGTCAATCACTGGCACGATAATTTTCTCTTTTGTTTCAATTGTTGATTCATATTTTGGCATAAATGAATAGCCAACAAATGTCCAATAAACTCGTTTGTTTTCGATCAAGGCTTTGGCAGCTATTTCTGTTGATGCTGGCAGTGGAAAATAGAGGAATACCACCCCATCAGCCCAGTACACCCCTGCAAGTTTGCCTCCTGCAACTACTGATGTGAACCTTGCTATGTCGTCTGGCGTTTGAAAAAAATTGAGTTCCATTACAACGATTTCTCTGAAAGGTTCATATTTCACGTTCACTTCATTTTCATCCATGAGCTTTCACCAGCCTTCTTCAAATTAACTCATTCGAAGTTACCTTTTAACTTTGCCATGTTTCTAGAAAAAGTTATAGAGTAGGCTACTTCTATGCATTTGACTAAGCGATAATAAAGGAGTATTGTCGATTTGCCAGAAATTCGCGTTGCAATCGTGGGAATTGGCAACAGTGCCTCTGCTCTCGTTCAAGGTACTCAATATTACAAAAATGCAAAGGAAGACATCACTGTGCCTGGGCTCATGCATGTGAATTTTGGTGGGTATCACATAAGGGATGTAAAATTTGTTGCAGCTTTTGACGTGAACAAGAATAAAATTGGAAAAGATTTAGCTGAAGCAATATTCACTGAGCCTAACTGTTGCGCAAAATTTGCAGAAGTGCCAGAATTAGGCGTGAAAGTTTCGCCGGGTCCAATACTTGACGGTGTGGCTGAACATATGAAGGAACCCTTTAACGTTTATAGCAGTAGTGAAAACAGTCCAGCTGATGTTGTAGATATTTTGAGAGAGTCCAAGGCTGATATGCTTGTTAACTATTTGCCTGTGGGAAGTTGGAATGCCACACGGTTTTATGCTCAAGCTGCTTTGAATGCTGGTTGCGCTTTTGTAAATTGTATGCCCGAATTCATAGCTTCAGATTCTATATGGAGCAGAAGATTTGAGGAGAAAGGATTACCTGTTGCTGGAGATGATGTGAAAAGTCAATTAGGTGCAACGATTCTACACAGAAATTTGGTTAGGCTTTGTGTAGACAGAGGCATATTAATAGATGAAACTTATCAGCTAAATCTCGGTGGTGATACTGATTTTTTGAACATGACTGTGGAGGAGCGATTAAAAACTAAACGCATAAGCAAAACAGAAGCTGTTAAAAGTCTTGTCCCATATGATTTGCCCACAAGAATTGGTCCTTCAGATTATGTTTCTTTTTTGGGGAACAAGAAAATCTGTTATGTTTGGCTCAAGGGTAGAAAATTCGGTGACAGACCATTAACAATAACTGTTAAACTTGAAGTGGAAGATTCGCCAAACAGCGCAGGAGTAGTGATTGACGTGATAAGAGCTGTTAAATTAGCACTAAACCGTAAGATAGCTGGTTCGCTGATAAGCATATCCTCCTATGCATTTAAACATCCGCCAACCCAAGTGCCAGATTCATTAGCAAAACAGTGGGTTGAAGAATACATAGAGGGAAAAAGAGAACGATAGTCATTGTCCGCATTATCTGTTTGCGCTAATTTTGGTTCAAACTTTTTTCTATTATCAAAGAAATAGGCTTTTGAACAGTTAATTTTAAAGGCTAAAATGTCCTAAGAATAAAGACAAATCTTTGAGGTGTATAAGTATGGTGAAAGTCGATGGAAATGAAGTGCCAGAAGGATTATACTACACGAAAGATTTTGAATGGTTAAAGATTGAAGGAGACCATGTTCGCGTTGGCATAACAGACTATGCACAAAAACAACTTAGAGAAATTGTCTATGCAGAATTGCCAAGTCCTGGAACTACAACAAAACAAAACGAGCCATATGGCACAGTGGAATCAGTGAAAGCTGTTTCAGATCTTGTCGCACCAATAAGCGGAACAGTTGAAACTGTGAACACTGAAGTTCAGTCAAAACCTGAACTTTTAAACGAAGACCCATATGGAAAAGCGTGGTTGCTAACAATAAAACCATCAAACCTACAAGCAGAACTAGCCAACTTGATGAATTTCAATCAGGCTGTTGAATGGCACAAAACATTGGCGAAATAGGAAGAACACACATGCCTAAACGCATAGTAATAATCGGTGCACATGCTGCCGGTGTGGATGCTGCTTCTGCAGCTAGAAAAACAGACCGCACAGCTGAAATCACATTGATAACTGAAGAAAGAAATGCTGGATATTCGCGGTGTGGGCTTCCCTTTGTGATAGGTGGTCAAATACCTAGCTTTAGCAGCCTAATTGTTTTTCCACCAAGTTTCTATCAAATGATGAAGCTTAATCTTAAAACTGAAACCAAAGTTACAGCCATAAACACTGGAAACAAGACAATTGATACTATTGATAAAACTGGCAAAACTGAGGCTATTCAATATGACAGTCTTATAATAGCAACAGGTGCAAGCTCCTTCATGCCACCAATAAAAGGCAAAGAAAAGCAAGGTATACACTCACTCAGAACACTTGAAGACGGAGAAAAAATTGATCACGCCATTAAAGGCGGAGCAAAAACAGCCATTGTCATGGGAGCAGGATTAATTGGTCTTGAAACAGCCATAGCTTTTCTTGAGAGAGGCTTGAAAACCACCGTAGTGGAATTGTTGCCTCAAATCTTGCCCCAAATGCTTGATGCTGATATGGCAAAGATTGTTCAAGAAATGCTTCAGCAAAAGGGAATAAATATCCTCACTGGAAAAGGTGTGGAAGAATTCGTGGGACAAGAAAAAGTTACTGGAATAGTTGCTGGAGGCGAACGGATCAATGCAGACTTGTTCGTCAGCGCCTTTGGTGTTAGAGCTAATACTCAACTTGCTGCAAGTGCGGGAATAGCTTTAGGCGATACCAAAGCAATAAAAACGAATGCTAGAATGGAGACAAGTGCCAAAGATGTTTACGCAATTGGTGACTGTGCAGAAGCTACACATATTGTAACTCAAAAACCTGCCTTGCCACAGCTAGGTACTGTGGCTGTGAGGCAGGGGAAAGTGGCTGGAATAAACTCTGCAGGCGGGTATGCACTCTTCACGGGTGTATTAGGCTCTGCTGTTACTCGGTTATTTGACACAGATGTGGGCGTTACAGGTTTAACAGAAGCTGCCGCCCAAAGAGCAAGGATTGAAACAATAACGGGCACTATTGCTTCTAAGACGAAAGCAGACTACTATCCAGGTGCATTGCCGATAAAAGTCAAGTTGGTTGTAGAGAAGGAATCGGAGCGAATAATCGGCGCTCAAATTATTGGTGGAGAAGAAGTGACTCAGCGGATAAATGCTATATCTTTTGCTATACAGAAGCAGATGACTGTTCGAGAACTTACAAAGGCTGATACTGCTTATGCGCCGCCTTTGTGTGAGACTTGGGAACCGTTGGTTTTGGCTGCAGAAATGGTTCTGATGAAGCTTCGCTGAAACCTCTCATTTTTTCCTTTAGGTTTAGCGGAAAAATTAATTAGTATAATCCTTCTTAGTGAAAGATACAAAAATAATTGGTGAAATTACATGGCGATAAGAGTTGCTATAAACGGATTTGGAAGAATTGGACGCCTATTATTCAGAGCAGCCATAGAACGAAATGCCAACATAGATTTTGCAGCTGTGAATGATATAACGGACGCAAAAACTCTGGCACATTTGCTAAAATATGATTCTGTTCATGGTCGAGCGCCCTTTCCCGTGGAAGCAGAGAAAGAGGCAATAATAGTCAAGGGAAAAAAAGTTCGCACTCTTGCAGTACGGGATCCCGCTCAACTTCCATGGAAAGACCTTAACGTGTATTTGGCTGTAGAATCTACTGGATTGTTCACAGACAGAGAGAAAGCTGCGTTGCACTTTCAAGCTGGAGCTAAGAAAGTTTTGATTTCAGCACCAGCGAAAAATCCAGACATAACCATAGTGATGGGTGTAAACCACGACAAATATGATCCTGGAAAACATAACATACTTTCAAATGCCTCGTGCACAACAAACTGCGTAGCACCAGTAGCAAAAGTATTAAACGACAATTTCGGCTTGAAAACAGGATTAATGACCACTGCGCATGCCTATACAAATGATCAAAGAGTGCAAGACTTGGTTCATTCAGATATGCGCAGAGCCCGAGCGGCTGCATTAAACATTATACCCACAACAACAGGCGCTGCTGTAGCTGCAACATTGGTGCTTCCTGAATTAACTGGGAGAATGAATGGAATCGCTCTTAGAGTTCCTGTTCCAAATGTTTCTATAGTTGACTTAACTTGTCTCTTGGAGAAAAGCACAACAAAAGAAGAGATAAATGCAGCTTTTAAAAAGGCAGCAGAAGGTCCGCTTAAAGGCATCTTAGAATATACTGAAGATCCAGTTGTTTCCTCAGACTTTAACCATAGCACTTACTCAGCAGTCTTTGATGCACAATCAACAATGGTTCTTGGTGGTAACTTTGTCAAAGTGTTGGCATGGTACGACAACGAATGGGGCTTCTCATGCAGAATGGTTGAACTCATCGAACTAATCGGCAAGAAAGCTGGATTTTAACAGTTCCTACAAGGTTTAAAATACTACCCCCTCATTTTTTTAATAGAAGGTGAAAGATCATGGCGAAGTTTTTGACATTGGATGATTTCGCAGTGAAAGACAAAGTAGTGCTAGTTCGTGTTGACTTCAATTCACCAGTAGACCTTAAAACTAAAAAAATCTTGGATGACACAAGAATTAAAGCGCATGGTGAAACAACAATCAATGAATTGGCTAAAAAAGGCGCTAAAACAGTGATTCTTGCTCATCAAGGAAGGAAAGGTGACCCTGATTTCATCCCCCTAAAGCAGCATTCCGAAATTTTAGGCAGAATCCTAGGCAAACCAGTCAAGTATGTGGATGATGTTTTCGGCGATAAAGCCCAAAAAGCAATAAAAGAATTGAAGGGCGGCGAAATCCTTGTTCTAGAAAATGTTAGAACCTATGCAGGAGAAACTAAGGAGGGAACACCTGAAGAACATGCAAAAACAGAGTTTGTACAAGCACTTGCACCTTTAGCAAGCTTGTTTGTCAACGATGCCTTTGCTGCAGCGCACAGAGCCCATGTATCCATGGTTGGTTTTACGGCAGTATTACCAAGTGCGGCAGGTCGCATAATGGAGAGAGAGTTAAAATCTCTAAACAAAGTTTTAGAAAATCCAGAGAAGCCATGCTTGTATATTCTCGGAGGCGCGAAAGGAGACGACTCGCTTGAAATCTCTAGGTACGTCTTGGATAATGGCATAGCCGATTATGTGCTCACAGGGGGAGTTGTTGGGCAACTCTTTCTTGTTGCAAAAGATGTTAACCTTGGCAATCCTAATATGAAATTCTTAGAAGAAAAAAACCTTATGAATTTGGTGCCTGGCATAAAGGCGCTCATGAAAAAGCACGCGAATAAGATTAAAGTTCCTATGGATGTGGCCGTTGAAGTAGATAAAAAGAGAAAAGAAATTCAAGTTGAAAAGCTTCCTACAGATTATTCAATGTTTGACATTGGAGCCAAAACTGTTGAAGACTATTCGAAGCTTATACGAAATGCGAAATCAATAGTGGTTAGTGGGCCAATGGGAGTTTTTGAAAACAAGGAATTTGTCTATGGAACGAGGGAAATTTTTGAAGAAATTGCAAAATCGCATGCTTTCTCTTTGGCTGGCGGGGGGCACACAATAGCCGCATTACAAGAGCTCAGATTGTCCGATAAAATCTCTTATGTTAGCACTGCAGGCGGAGCGTTAATTGAATTTTTGATGGGTAAAAAATTGCCAGGAGTAGTTGCTTTGGAAAGATCAACATTTAGGAAAATTTAACTTCCATCATTTTTTTACATGTTGTTTTCTTCAACTTGACGGTTCCATCCCTTCTCATTCCTGATCGTGTTGAAAACTATTGCTTTTTATGTACAGTATTGTGGCATGTGCTTTCTACCATTTTCTCTCTCCATATTTTAGTTTTTTCTGAATCACATAGAGCTTGTTTTATGCTATATGTAATGTCTGTTGCAAGCATTCATGTATGCAAATCAAAATCTTAATCCAATCTAGAAATGGCCTAGAGCAAATAGAAATATATAGAAAGCAAATAAACATGATGGAGGATAAAACACTTGACGGACATTGTAATTATATTTGAAGTTCATCAACCTTTCAGGATAAAACGAAACTTTTTTTGGGAAAACAAGCTTTTTAAACATGTAAGAAAGAAGGAACTTTTTGATTATTATTTCGATCATACTGTGAATAGGGAAGTTTTTGAAAGAGCATGTAAAAAATGTTATTTTCCATCAAATCAAATATTACTTGAGCTTATTGACAAATACAGAAATGAGAAGAAACAAGTGAAAGTTTCTTTCAGCGTTTCTGGAGTTTTCCTCGAACAATGCGAAATGTTCGACAAAGACCTCCTAGAATCTTTTAAACAGCTTGCAGAAACAAGTTGTGTGGAATTTTTAAGCCAAACCTATTATCATTCGCTTGCAAGCCTTTACCCAGAAAGAGAAGAGTTTATTGAACAGGTGAAAATGCATCAGCAAGCGATGAAAGATTTTGTTGGTTATGTTCCAAAAGTTTTTGAGAATACTGAACTGCTCTATAATAACGCAATAGCAAAAACAATAGAAAATCTTGGATACAAAGGAATTTTCACTGAAGGTGTTGAGAGAATATTACATGAAAACTCTCCCAACTATCTCTATTTACCAAAAGGCTGCAAAAAAATAAAAGTACTGCTGCGAAATTACAAGCTAACAGATGACATAGGTTTCAGGTTTTCAGCCAGATGGTGGAACGAATGGCCACTAACTGCCGACAAATATGCAAGCTGGCTTGCAACCACACATGGCGATTGCATTAACATCTTCCCAGACTATGAAACTTTTGGCGAACACCACTGGCCAGAAACTGGGATACACGAGTTTCTTAGGCATCTGCCAAGAGAAATTTTGAAGTGGTGGCATCTGCATATGGCTACACCTTCTGAGGTTGTGGAAAAATATAAGTCACAAGGCGAAATTGATGTTCCAGAACTTGGTGGAACTGTTTCATGGGCTGATTTGGAAAGGGATGCGAGCTGTTGGCTTGGAAACACCATGCAGTGGGCTTACTATACAAACGTAAGGCGACTTGAGCCGTTCGTCAAAGATACTGAAGACAAATATTTTCTGAAAATGTGGAGATATTTTCAAATAAGCGACCACCTTTACTACATGTTTACAGCTGGCGGTGGACCTGGTGAGGTTCATTCCTATTTTAGCCCTTACAATTCGCCTATTGATGCGTTTGTAACAAATCAGACGGCATTACTGGATTTTGAAAACAGAACAAGGCTGGTATGTGCAGCTGCAAATGACCCCTTCTTGTTCTATACTGGTGTTGGAGAGAATCATTTTACGGGAACAATGGCGTGGAGTTTGAAAGGATTTATCAAAGGGGTTCAAAAAGTCGGCATCAACTCTTTGGAGTTTCATAATGGTCGTGGAGACTTTGAAAGATGGGCTGAAAAATCCCTTTGCGATAGGGTGTTAATGGAGAAATTAAAGAGGATTAGGCTTTCTAAGGTTAAAGGAGAAAAACTTCGAAGGTCAATAATTACAGTTGCCCATGAGAGGTTTGAAGAGTTGAGTAAGACAGCCCAAGCAGCAACAAAGTACTTCTGATATTTACTTGTATGCTTTTATAAGAAAAAATGTTAGAATTATGTTTAAGGTGATGCTTTGAGGGAAGAATTGCCCATTTCCGAAAAAATCCTGCAGACATTACATAACCTATGTGCAACAGCGCCTGAATTAGCTAGACGAAGCGAAGAGTTATCGCAGGTTTTACAGATTGATATTAACGAATTAGAGAAGACTCTGGATAACTATAAAATTGAAGGCTTTGTGGAAAGTTTCATGGATAATGAAGGGAAAAAACGGTATTATTTGACTGGGCGTGGAATAATAAAAGTCTGTGCTCTATTTACGTAGTGAATAAGATGATGCAAGCCATAATTTTTTCATGGGAGTATCCACCGAGGATAGTTGGGCATCTTGCAGATTATGTTAAAGAGCTTGCCACTCAACTTGTTAAAAATAAAGTGAAGGTTCATGTGGTGACGTATCATGATTATTTAACTGGGACATATGAAGAGCCTGAAGGTATTACAACTCATAGAGTGACTAATCCTGTTCGCACGCATATTGGCGTTCTAACATGGGTTCTGACATTAAATCAGGAAGTTGAAAGGATTGCTTCCAACATCTATTATGAAACGGATAGACAAGTAAATCTTATAGATGTGCATGATTGGCATTTCATACCAGCTGCTGTGACTTTAAAAAAAGCTTTTGGGTTGCCGTTTATTTATTCTGTTGAAAGTTTGGAAGAGCATCGTTGTCATGGTGCAAATACGCCATTTAACATGGCAATTAAAAGCATAGAATGGCTAGGAATGTATGAGGCTCAAAGATTAATTGTTAAATCTGAATGGATGAGAGATGAAGTTTTCCGGTTGTACAAGGTTCCACTCGAAAAAATAAAGGTGATTCCTGCAAAATCTGCGAGTTGGATAAAAAGCATTCTGGCAATATATCAAATTGTAGGTGGAGGCAAAGTCGTCTAATGGTAGGCGAATTGGCTGTCATGATGCTTACTTGGGAGTATCCGCCAAGGATCATTGGTGGAATATCTCCGCATGTTTATTACTTATCGAAAAGTTTGGTAAGAAGTGGTTTGAAGGTTTATGTGGTTACATGTGATTTTCCAGGGGCGGCTCAGCATGAGGTTATTGATGAAGTGGAAGTTTTTAGAATAGATTCTTACAAGAATCCTTCGCCAGATTTTGCAACTTGGGTTTATCTTATGAATATAAACATGCAGAAAGAGGCTGCTGCTATTGTTAAAAATATAGGTGGACGAATCGATGTTTTTCATGCGCACGATTGGCTTGTGGCTAATGCTGGAATTGGTCTAAAACATGTTTTTAGAAAGCCGTTGTTAACAACCATACATTCTACTGAAATTGGACGTAGAAATGGGATTCATTTTGACTATGAAAGGATGATTCATGAAACTGAAGCATGGCTTACGTATGAAGCGTGGAGAGTGATTTGCTGCAGTGCTTATATGGTTTCACATGTTCGATGGGCTTTTGGATTGCCTGAAGATAAACTGGTTATGGTTCCAAACGGCGTAGATTTTGAAGCATATGCAAAAGTTAAAAATGATGATTTGAGCAGTTTCAGAAGCAAATTTGCCCTACCAGAAGAAAAAATTGTGCTTTTCGTTGGAAGACTAGTATACGAGAAGGGTGTTCACGTACTTGTAAGTTCAGTTCCTAAAGTCTTAGGGAAAGTTGATGCAAAATTCGTAATTGTCGGCAATGGTTACATGAAAGAGCAACTTCTAAACATAGTTAAAAGCATGGGAGTTGCCAATAAAGTGATGTTTACAGGATTTGTTGACGATGAAACATTGAGAAAACTGCAGAGTTGTGCAGACGTTTCTGTCGTGCCTTCTCTGTTCGAACCTTTTGGAATTGTTGCTCTCGAAGCAATGGCTGCAAAAAGTCCAGTTGTAGTTTCTGATACAGGTGGTTTATCTGAAATCGTTGAGCATGATGTGACTGGAGTTAAAGTTTATCCAGAAAACCCAGATTCGCTGGCTTGGGGAATAACAAAAGTGCTACTTGACGAGAGCTATGCAAACTGGATAAGATCTAATGCATACAAGAAAATTCAGGAAAAATATAATTGGGGTAAAATTGCTCAACAGACTCAAAATGTTTATGAAGCTATCCTGAAAGAGTACTCAAAAACCACTTGGGCTTAACTATGCAAAAAGTCAGCTATGGATACTTCAGTTTGATAGCCTTGTTTGGGCACTCGTCAACACACTTTAAACAGTAAATGCATTCTGGGTCGCTGAATTTCTCCCAAGGTAAATCTAAAATGGGAACGCGCATTGGGCAAACTTCTACACAGTGGCGGCATTCAGCTTTTGCACACTTGACCAAATCCCTACGCAAGCCAAGAAAACTAAATCTGTTCAAAATAGCCATGATTGCTCCATGCGGACAGAAATATTTACACCAACTTCGAGGAACATAAGCTGCAAGGACAAGGACTCCACCCATAATGAACAGTTGCACCCAAAAAAGCGTAGGTAGACTAGCAATTCCTGACAGAATATCTACTTGATTTGCCAGTGCAGCATTGCTAAAGTCTAGAACCATTTTAGGAATTGTTCCAAATAGGGTTTCCGCTGGGCTAACTGTAGTAAATGGTGCACTTGCGAAGATGCCTAAAGCTTTTCCATAGCCTTCACTTATTCCATAAAGCTTTGCAGCAGAATAGGTTACGCTAATGAACAAAGTAATGCCCAAAACGAAATATTTCACGTAAATCATGCTTTCATGGGTTCGAGGTGAAAACTCTCTTTGTTTACGTTTTATGTAACCAACTAAATCTTGAATAAAGCCAAAAGGGCAAATCCAACCACACATCGATTTGCCAATCAGGATGCCAATAATTAGAAATGAGGCTATGGCCAACCATGGAAAAACGACGTTAGCAAGGTTCCATCCGCCGAGCAGAAATTGTATAGCAGTGAAGGCATCGCCTGCAGTGTTTAGGTTTAAACCCCATGTCCACATTACTGGAAGTAGAAGCGATAATGCGCCAAGGTTGAAGATTATTGCGCTGAAGAATATGAAGGAAAGAAATTGGACAACTCTTCGAAGCGTATTAAACTTCAGCAATTTTTGTTTTATTTTGCCCGCCAATTTTTCGCCTCTTTCATCCGATTAATGAAACAGTTAGTTATTTATTTTCCGATGACTCTGACATTCTCCACAAGAATCCATGGTGCTACTATTTGACCAGCTTTTCTCTCGTTGTTTGCTAATGCAGAAATATTTTTTAAAACTTGAAAGATGTTTCCAGCTAGCATTACTCCTTTCGTTGCATGAACGATTTCGCCATTTTCGATTTTCCAAGCAGGCGTCGCTACAACCGAGAATTCACCGCTCGCTGGGTTGCTGCTATGTGCACCTTGCAAACTGTAAACAAGTAAGCCCTTTTTCACTTCGCTGATAAGTTCTTCTGGTGATTTTTTCCCAGGCATGAAGTGAAAGTTTGTGGCCTCTATGTTTGGCGTGGAAAGATATCCTGCTCTTGTAGCATTTCCAGTGCTTTCTTTTCCTTCTTTCCTTGCTGTGTAATTGTCATAGATGAAGTTGCATAGGATGCCATTTTCTATGATGGTTGTCTTTTGTTGAGGAACGCCTTCTCCATCAAATTTTGAAGTGCGCAGACCGCCTTGAAGTAATCCATCATCAAAAACTGTCACAATTTCAGAAGCAACCCTTCCGCCTATTTTATCTTTAAAGGCAGATTGATTTCTCTGCACAAAATCAGCCTTAACAGCATTAATAAGAGTGAAATAAAGAAGCTCTTGAAAACCAACCTGCGCGAAAATTACACTCATCGTCTCTGTATCTACTTTTTTAGCCTTTAAGGCAGATGCAGCTAATCGCGCTGCTTCTTTCCCAACCCATTCTGGATCAATGTTATAGTTTCTTTCGGCGTTGAATTCGAAGCATACCGGTGTTACCTCACTTCCTTGTTGACCTATTGTCGCTAAACTGCACTCGATTATTGTTCCTTCTTCTGCATTTGCGATGTCATGCGAGTTTGCAACAGCTTTTGAAAGGTATGAGGCACCTATTCCTCCCTCTATTGGGAAAATTCTTTTGTCGGTCGCTATGGCAGAATCCAGCATTAATGAGGCAGCTTTCACCAAGTCTTCTGAATGAAGTTCAACGATTCTGTGGTCATAAGTGTTCTGCACTAAAGAAACGCTTGGTTTTTGTTTGGGGAGGGTTTGCCAATTTTTGTCTGGTTTGCTTGCCTTCGCTGAGCTTAAAGCCTTGCTAACAACTTCTTCAATTGCATTTTTGTCTCCTAAAATGTTCGTGTATGAAAACCCCACTGCTTTGTTAATTATAACCCTTATTCCAATTCCTCGGTCGATTATTCGTAAGCTTTTGGCAATTTGCCCCCGTTCAATGGAAATGTTTGTTGTGAGACCTTGATATACAAAAGCCTCAGCCTCTGCAGCACCACTTTTTAGAGCAAAACGAACAGTCTCTTCTGCAGAACTTAAAAGTTCTTCCAATCTAAGCACTACCACCTACAAGCACCTCCCTTACTCTAATGTGCGGTCCTCCATCACACGTGAAAGCTGTCTGTCCCTTTCCGCATCTTCCAGGCCATAATTCAAAGTCCTTTCCTACAGCATCTATCTTTAGTAATGTTTCAAGGGTGTTGCCGCTTATTGATGCGTTGCGAATTGGTTTGGCCAATTCACCCTTAACTATTTCATAAGCCTCTTGAATTCCGACTTGAAAAGTGCCATCCAAGTTTGCTTGGCCACCTCTGAAGCTTTTAAAGTAGTATCCGTTTTTTATGTCTTCAATAAGTTCTTCAAATGAATGGTCCTTTGGTTCCATAAACGTGTTGCGCATGCGGATTATGGGCTCTACTCTGAAGTCCTCTGCCCTAGCGTTTCCTGTTGGTTTTGAATTTAATTTGTGTGCAGTTTCACGGTTGTGCATTAATCCAACAACAACTCCGTCTTTGACTAGCAAGGTCTTTTGTGCCAATACCCCCTCATCATCATATTTGAATGAACCGAAAGCGCCATTTATTGTTCCATCATCATAAAAAGTAACAGTTTCTGAAGCTATTTTCTTTCCAAGCTTATCTGATAGAATTGAACCAGCCAATATTAGGTCCGCTTCTGCCAAATGTCCAAAGGCTTCATGCACAAAAACGCCAACCACGTTTGGTCCAAGAATCACTGGAATTGTTCCGCCTTTTGGAGTTTTCGCCTTTAATTGTTCAATTGCACGTTTTGCTGTTCTTTCGCCAACAACTTCTGGAGTTTCTACATCAAATACTTCATAACCTGCTGTGGAGCCTATTTCCTCTCGGCTGAAAGTAAAAATGTCTGTTTCCTTTGCTGTGGCTGTTATTCTTGACCAGACGTACAGCTTATCCTGTTCAATATATGTGCCTTCATTGTTTATGAAATAGTTTTTCCCAGTTAAATCCATATAATCTATTGTGCAGCCTTTCAGGCGGTTGTCATAATTTAAAATCACTTTATTCATTGCTAAAGTCATGTTTATTTTATCTTCTACAGAAACTTTCGATGGATCTTTTCGCGGTTTTGCTATTATTTTATCTTCAACCGCTTTGGTTTTGGCAAGTTTTATTGGGTTCTTAAGCTTTGAACTTGCAGTTTTCGCCATTTTACACGCGTCAGAAACAGCCTCTTTTAGGCTTTCAGTGTCAAGAGTGCCAACAGAAGCAAAGCCCCATGCTCCTTTTGTCAGAACCCGCAATGCGGCTCCATTTTCGATTCCCTGCTTTGCAGCTTCAACATTTCCGTCTTTAAGAGTGAGCATAGTCTTTAAAAGCTTTTGAGCACGAATTTCAACATATTCTGCTCCAAATTTTTGAGAAGCATAACTAATGATATTGATTAATCCATCCTTCAAAGGGTGTTTCTCCTTCATATGACTGGTTTAAAACGGATTTATTCACATTAGCAGTTATAAAATTGTTATGGTTTGCACTCTTCTAAATTGGCATCCTGAAAACAAGTTTAAAAAAGAAAAATTCATTAAACATGCAAGAAAGAGTTTATGCTCTTCGCATAATCAATTTCATTTGGCTGATAAAATCACAATCTTCCTGCATTTTCTTCATTTCTAATCTGTGAAGCGAGCCATAGCTGGAATATATGTCTTCCAGAATTTTTCGCTCAATAACATAAGCGCCTGATCTTAGAAATTCCTCAAGGCCCTTTGTAAACACGTCGATTTTCTCTGCGATTTCGTTTTGCCTAAGAGAGTAGTTGTTTTCTAAATATTTGTAGATCAAGTCTGTGGCTTCCTGTCCAAAGATTTGTTTTAGCACCTTATCGATTATTTTTGAAATTTTTTCTTCTTTTTTGTTTGTTTGTTGTGTTATGTTTTCCATTGTCCAGCCTCTGATAAATATCGTTTGTATTACGACTTAATAAGCTTTGTCGTAGATTCGCTTAACACATATACACTTTGAGCACGTAAGAAAATGGGTCACATGAAGTCTGTAAGATTTAACTGTTGGACTCTTTGTGAAACGAGTTTCTCTTTTGCTGATTCATCAAAAATTATTGGTTGCCCATAGACACCATCATAGCCTGGCACCACTTTGATCCGGTCTTCTCTCACCCTGACTATTGCTTCAGCAATTTTTTCGTCAGTGACATGGCTCATCGCTTCTTTTGAAGCATCTAGCAGCACATTATATTCATTCCCAAATTTTTCGGTAAGCCTATTGTAGATATTCCATACTTGCTGAACTGATGGTGAATTCACATTTAAGGCAGTTGCAATAACTTCTGAAAGGGGTAGCAAATGTACAAAGTCTATAGCGTCTTTGGGCTTAAATCCTGCTGGGCGATCAGCCAATTCTTCAACACGTTGTTCTACACCTTTAGTGAGTTTTCTGCGACAAACAGGGCAAACATTACCTAGTTTTATGGCGTCTTGAGAAGAAAGCGCTACGTGACAATTTCTGTGGCCTGTCCAATGATATTTCCCATAAGACGGGTCTGTTTCTATTGTAAACTTGAATTTCTCTTTATCCTTTAAGCGGATTGCGTTCACAATTTCTCGATAGCTTGGTTTTTCTAAATAAAACACGTTTGCTTCTCTTCCCAAACGCCAGGGCCAAAAACTGTGACTGTCACTGTTGGAAACTAGTGTGAACTTATCGAGTTTGCTTAACCGCCAATTCATCGGTGGGTCTGAAGAGAGTCCGGTTTCCAAAGCGTGAATGTGTCTTGTCATATCTTGGTAGCATTCTTTGATGCTGTTGAATCCGCTGAAGGCACCGAAGATGCTGAACCATGGTGTCCATGCGTGTGCTGGAAAAATCATGTTTTCATGTGAAACTTGCATTATCTCTTCAACCAAGTGAGGCGCGTCCAAGTTTAATGTTGGCCTACCGTCACTTGCAAGGTCACCATATTTTACCAATCTATCGTTGATTTGAATGGCTGTTTCAATGTTGGGTGTCAAGATGACATGATGAATCTTCTTGGTATCATTTTCAAAATTGAATATTGTGCTTACTTCTGTGGTTGTCATAAAGTATACTGGTAATTCTGGATTTTTTGCAACCTTATACAGGCCAGTGTCTGGTTCAAACGTTAGATTTTCTTGAATTTCTTTAAGCCATTTTGGATGCGTGAAATCTCCTGTGCCAACAAGGTTTAAGCCTTTAATTCTTGCAAAACGGGCAATTTCTTCTATGGACATTTTCTGGCTTGTTGCGCGACTGTAGCGACTATGAATGTGTAAATCAGCTATAACTCTCATGGTTTTCGGATAACTCTCATAGTTTTGTTGCTTTAAACTATTTGCGTTTTTTGAAGAACAGTAGTCCGTCCTTTTCACACACATATTCGAAGCCAACCTCTAATAGGCTTTTAATCTCTTCAGGCGTTTTTGCGACTTTAACGTGGAACTCTGAGGAGTCGGAGCAGCCGAATATGGCTCTTTCAATGTTAATGTAGGTTAGGGTTGAGTCGAGGCTTCGATGTCCGAGAAACTCTTTGACGTAAAGTATGTCTTTAAACTGGTGGTAAAGCGTTGTGGCCCGCCAGTGGCGTATAGTGTGGAAGTGGATCTCTATTAGCCTAGGATTTCCAAGTTTAAAGGCGATTCTCTTCCTAACGGTTCTGAACCAAGTTTCCAAGCTTCTGGGGTTGTTTGGGAAAATCCTTTCATTCTTTCTTGGAAGCCTACTCAAAATTGCTATAAGCTTGTCTGAAAGGCGGAATATGCGAGGTTTACTGTTCTTTTCGGCTTTAACCCTAAGCGTTTTCTGTTCGAAGTCTAAATCTATCCAGCGGATCTTATGCGCGCGCGCAAGACATCGGACTTTTTAGTGTTGTCAAGAAAACTATTTATGCAGTGGTTTCTCATGCTTGTTTATGTCAAAACAGGATGCGCTTCATTTAGTCACTTATTGCGGTTTATACTGTGGTTTATGTGCTCAGCATAATCGCATCCCAATGCGAGCATATCAACTTCAGCAGACTTTACATGATGAAGGCTTTGATGACTTCTTTCAGTACGTGCCAGAAATGAAGAAAACTTTCCCTGTATTCTGGAAGTTTCTGCAAAACCTTGCAAAAATGGATTGCACGTGTAGAACGGGCAGGGGTGGACCGCCAGATTGTGAGATTCGCAGCTGTGCCAAAAATAAAAATGTCACATTGTGTCCGCAATGCAAGGAGTATCCATGCAAGCACATTCAAGCATTGGCTGAGCATTATCCAACTCTAATACAAGATGGGAAGCGTTTACAGAAAGTAGGTTTGGAAAAGTGGATTGAAGAACAGGAGCAAAGAGCAAAACGTGGCTTTGTTTATGCGGATGTACGTTATCCCTTTGGAACTTAATTTACTTCAGCTTCTTTTTCAGTTAAGTATTCCTCGAAATATTTTTCCCAATTAACCTTGAACATTATTATGAACACTATAATCAACAAAACTATTGCAAGAGTCATGCCAATTGCTGCTGTCATCCAGTCGCTTTCCACGCCAAAAATGTCTTTGATAATTTGCAGTGAAATTTGTCCGCTATAGGCAACTATGAGATTCATGAAGAATTTTCCAATTAACGCTGGGATGAAGGCTCTGATAACGCTGTAGCGCATTACACCCAATGGAATGAAAAGTAAGTCGTCTGGCAATGGTGTTAGAGCAAAAATGAAAATCACAATAGGACCGAATCTGTTGAAGAGTCTAACCAAAAAGTCTATTTTTTTCTTGTATCTTTCGCTAATGGCTTTCCTACCTCCAAAACCAAGCAAATATCCAGAAAATTCTCCAATTGCGGAACCAAATCCGGCTGCAACTGCAATTAATATAGGGTCAAAACCTTGTCCCCCAAGAGTGAAAATGATAACTGTATAAGGAATTGGGAAAAAAATTGATAAAGCGCCAATGAGACTTAATAGAAATATTCCGAAGTATCCATATTGAATTGAAAGATTTTGCAACCAGTTGATTATGTCTTGCAACTGCACTCTTCAAATGTTCTCCTTTCATGTTCATTTATGCAAGTTTACTTAAAGAACTTGCCATTATGGACATCAAATTTAAATTAAAGTAAATCTTTACAGAAAACACCCATTTTAAGGGTGGTTCAGAGTTGCCAAAAAAGGAAAAAGGACCAATCTGGATAGCTCGCGAACTTTCGAAGTGCAGTGGATGTAGAAAATGTGAAATTGCGTGTTCACTTTTTCATGAAAAGCATATATGGCCTGAAGCTTCAAGGATTAGAGTTTTCATGCTTGTTCCTGGTGTTGATTTTCCACATTTCTGTGTTCAATGTGAAGATTATCCATGTGTGCAATCATGTCCTGTAAATGCCTTGTCAGTCAGTAAAGAAACAGGCGCAGTTTTGGTTGATAATGAAACTTGCATTGCATGTGGAAAGTGTATTGATGCGTGTCCTGGCAGAATCCCGCATATGCATCCCAAAGAGAAGCGTATTTTGATTTGTGACTTATGCGATGGCGATCCGCAATGTGTTAAGGTTTGCCGGGAAGGCGGTTGGAATGTGTTAAAGAAAGTTTCCAGAGGTGATCGTCCTTACAAGCTTTATTCTCGGAAACCTGAAGAAATTACACGAAGTTTGGCTTTGAAAATGTATGGTGAAAAGGTGGGTGAGTTTGTTTGATTTTGGGTTATGCCGGAAAGTTTCTTGAGATTAATCTTTCAAGTGAGAAAGTTAAAGAGGTAAGTTTTGATGATGAGGTTTTGAATGATTATGTTGGTGGCAGAAGTTTGGCAGTGAAGATTCTCTGGGACCGGTTGGGAAGCAATTGGGAAAACATAGACCCGTTAGGTTCTGAGAATATTCTGCTTTTCTTGACTGGTCCATTAACTGGGTATTTTCCAGGTGGGAGAATCTGTGTATCTGGGAAGTCGCCACAGAGCAATGGTGTTGTAGGTTCTACTGTTGGTGGAGAATTTGGTGTTGAATTGAGATGTGCTGGTTATGATGGTATAATTGTAATTGGTGAAGCGAAAAAGCCTGTTTATTTCTTTATCAAGGATTCTGATGTTGAAATTAGGGATGCAGGGCATGTTTGGGGTAAAGATGCAAAGCAAACTGTGAGGATTATTACAAAAGAGTGCAGAGACCTTTTGAAAAAGCGTTTTCCATTGTATGGAGAATGGAAGGAACCAGCATTGTTGTATATTGGTCCTGCTGGAGAAAATAAAGTGCGTACAGCGGTTGTAGCGGCGAAATGGGCGCACGCTGCTGGTTATGGCGGTTACGGTGGAGTTATGGGTTCGAAAAGGCTGAAGGCAATTGCTGTTAAGGGCACTGGACCATTGCCGCCTGTAGCTGACATAAAAAAAGTTGAGCGTTTAATCAAAGTTGTGAATGATAATGCTTATGAAAATGAGTTGTGGAGGCGTTGGGGAACTGGAGCAGGTGGTTATGAATTTGGTGCGAAGACAAGCTCTGAGCCTGTTAGGAATTGGCAGGATGAGTGGCATGATGAAAAAAGCTTTGGCGTTGACCAGTTTGAAAATAAAGTTTGGATAAAGCAGTCTTGGAGTGATTTTGGCTGTCCGACGTGTTGTTTGAAAATAGCAATGGTTAAGAATGGAAAATTTAAAGGAGCCATAACAGATAATCCAGACTATGAAATGCAAGCCTATCTTGGTACAAACTTGGGCATTTTTGAGCCTGAAGAAAACGTGTTTCTTTCTTCTTTAATTGATGATTTAGGACTATGCGGCATACAAACAGGGAATGTGATGGGTTTTGCTGCAGAGCTTTTCCAGAGGGGAATTTTGTCGGCGAAGGATTTGGACGGTATTGAGCTGAAGTGGGGTGATGTTGAAGCATTTGCAGCTTTAGCTAGAAAAATTGCTTTCAGAATAGGCATAGGTGACACGTTGGCTGAAGGAACTTATCGGGCTGCGTTGAAAATTGGAAAAATGAAAAAAACAAATGTGTTGCAATATGCTGTGCAATCTAAGGGCATTGGCATTGGTGCTCATGGGATTCGCAGTGGGAAAGATTATCCAGAAATTTTTTCTTATGCATGTTCTGTTCAAGGTGGAGACCACACATCTACAGCTGGTCTTCCACTTGATAGTGGTGGGAGCGAGTTGATGGAAATATTCAACGATTCTGGCGTTTACTGCAATTTCAACAGTTTTGGCATACCGCGCAACCTTAAATTTGAATTTTACACAGCAGTTACAGGTTTAAAGCTTACAAGAGAAGAGTGGTGCAGTTCGAAGGCTTTGAAAGTGTTGCAATTGCAGAGGGCAATGCTGCTTTTAGGTGGTCCAGATTTGAAATGGGATCCGAAGATACATGATGCTAATCCGCCGAGATTTTATGAGCCTTTGCCTTCTGGACCATACAAGGGGAAAGCCGCTGACAAATCTGCTGTGGATGATTATAAGAGAAGGTATTACAAGGCAGCCGGCTGGGATGAAAATGGAATACCTAAATCGGAAATTCTTAGAAAGCTTGAACTAGATGATGTTGATAAGGCATTGGAAAGATTTCGCAGAGAAAAGCCTCTCTAGGATACATGTATGTGGAAGAAAACTTGAAACACCTTTTTTCATTTTCTTCCAAATTTGTTAATGAAGCTGATTCTTAGTAACTTTAGATTCGATAATATTCTAACGTAAGAATGATGTCTTAAAGGGACAAGTGCAACAATGAAGAAAAAACAAGTTAAATTATATGTAACTCTTTTCCAATCTTCTCGAAGGCGCCAATAGCAAAGTCTAAATCTTCCCTTGTCAACGCAGCATTCATAATAGTTCTTATTCGCGCCTTATCTCTCGCAACCATTGGATATACAATGGGCAATGCAAAAACACCCTCTTCGAAAAGTCTTGCACTCAATTTTTTTGCTACGCTGCTTTCGCCAACAATAACTGGTGTAATAGGTGTTTGACTATTTCCTATATCAAAGCCTAAGTCTTTCATTGCTTTTTTGAAATATTTTGTATGTTCCCACAGTGTTCGCACATGCTGTGGCTCACTTTCTAAAACGTCAATAGCTGCTATGCAAGCAGCTGCAACTGCAGGGGGATGCGAACCGCTGAGAAGCCAAGTTCGCGATTTGTTATAGGCAAAATTGATCAAATCTCTTGATCCAGACACATGCCCGCCTACCACGCCGAAAGCTTTTGAAAAAGTGCCCATTTCCACATGGACTCTATCACGTCTAAGCTTGAAATGTGAAACAATTCCTCTTCCCCCTTCGCCTAGTACACCTTCGCCATGAGCATCATCCACATAGATCATTGCACCGTGTTCAGCGCCAATTTTCGCGATTCCATCAAGAGGTGCTATGTCGCCATCCATGGAGAAAACTCCATCAGTGATTATTAGAATTCTCCTATAAGGCGGTGAATGTTTTTCAGCTTCTTCCAGAACACGTTGCAAATCTTGGACATTCGCATGTTTATACACTGTCCTTTCAGCATGTGAAAGCCTAACGCCATCAATTATGCTTCCATGGTTAAGCTCATCACTTATTATTAAGTCGCCTTTGTCAGCCAGTTGTGGAATTAAGCCAGCATTTGCTGCGAATCCTGTCTGATAAACAAGCGATGCTTCTGCATGCTTAAACTTTGCTAGTCGCTTTTCAAGTTCTATGTGCAAATCCATATTTCCAGCAATAGGACGAACAGAACCTGAACCGGCACCGTGAGTTTGAACCGCTTTTATTGCAGCTTCCTTCAATCGCGGGTGATTGCTTAAACCCAAATAATTGTTTGAGCAGAACATTAACACTTTTTTGTCATCTACTTTGCACCATGGCATGCTCGGACCTTGTAAAACACGAAGCTTCCAGTCCAACTCATTTTTTACCAGTTCTTCGTATTCGTGTTTCAAAAAAGCTGTTGGATTGCGCATTTCTATCAACCTCTCTTTTCCATAATTTCTCGCACATTCTCTTAACTCTTTCTAGCTTCGAAGTGCAATTTTCTTGTACAGTTTCTCTACCATATCCCTAGTCATAGAAGCCAAATCATAGGTTGGATTCCAACCCCACTCTCTGCGAGCTACGTTATCATCTATTGACATTGGCCATGAATCTGCGATTTTCTGTCTAAAATCTGGTTTGTATTCACATTTGAAATCGGGAATATACTTCCTAATTTCTGCAGCAAGTTCACCTGCTGAGAAGCTTATTGCAGAAATGTTGTAGCTTGTGCGTTGTTTGATCTTAGAGGCATCTGCCTCCATAAGGTCTATTGCCGCTTTGATGCAGTCTGGCATATACATCATGGGTAACACCGTGTCTTCTCTTACAAAGCATATGTAATGCTTATGCTGAATCGCCTCATAAAAAATCTCCACAGCATAGTCTGTTGTGCCTCCGCCTGGAGGAGTTTCACTGCTTATTATACCAGGGTAACGCACACTTCTAACATCTAACCCGAACCTGTTAAAATAATAATTGCCGAGGAGTTCGCCTGCGACTTTTGTCACACCGTATATGGTTTTAGGAATTAAAATTGTGTTTTGAGGAGTGTTTCGCCTGGGAGCTTCTGAACCGAAAACGGCTATTGAACTTGGCCAGAAAACTCTTATTAGCTGGTTTTCTCTCGCTATCTCCAGTATATTGTATAGACTATTGATGTTCACGTTCCAAGCGAGTTGAGGATTTTCTTCGCCAGTTGCTGACAAAATAGCTGCTAGATGATAAATTGTGTCTATATTGTATTTTTTGACAATTTTTTCAATGCTTTGTTTGTCTGTAACATCAGCATATTCGAAAGGACCTGAATTGAAAAGTTCATTACTCGGGGTCCTCTTATGTCCAATTGCAACCACATTGTCTTTTCCATATTTCTTTCGCAGTTCTATTGTGAGTTCTGAACCGATTTGTCCAGTAGCTCCTGTGACAAGGATTTTTTTCATGGTTTTTCTTGACATTTGACAGCCTCATCTGTTGTGGAAAATCGATGTTTAAATCTTTAGGATATAAGAATTTTTAGTCTAAATTGTAGTTTTTTCATTAGTGCCCGCCAATTAAGCCTTTAGTTTGTGAATTATCTCGCCAATAGGATTTGCATGTGCATTCACTTTAATGTTCACTTCCACTTTCTCATTGCTAACAACTATTAATGCAGCAGAGTTTTCGCCCCGTTTGTCTCCACCGCTTTCACTTCCAGCCTTTAAGGCTGTTGTCATTCTGCAAGCCAAATTATCAGTTGAGCTTTCAAATGCCTTAGCTATGCAATTGACTACTTCTTTTCTGGAGAGCAGATTGCCTATAACAACATAATTTTCTGCAATGATTTCAGCAGTGTATTCTGGAATATTGGCACCAGTGAAAACAGCTTTTCTTCCTTCAAAGTCCATTATTGCCACTTGCCTCAAATCTCTTTCATTGTCTTCTTCCAAAAGCCTATCCAATGTCTCCGTCGGGGTCAAACCCTTCTCAAGAAGTTCTATTCCCTTAATTCCATAAGCTATACGCGTATATGCTTGAGTTACAATTACGCCGACTCCAGGTTTTGCATGAGGGACTCTGTCACCTACAAATGTAGACCCAGAAGCAACTGCAACACCCATCAATCTATGGTCTGGCGATATGGCTATTATTGAAAAAGTACCAGAAAATACTCTGGTGCTTGTTTGCTTTTTCATTGTTTTCCATCTCAGCCTGATTTTTTAACTGCGAGTTTGCTGAAATAGTTTATAGCATACCCGACAAATCTTTTACTCCTAGATGAAGATTATGCTGTTAGGCTTTATTGTTAATCCAATCGCTGGCATGGGAGGGAGAGTGGGACTTAAAGGTACAGACATGGTTGTAAAAGAAGCAATTGCCAAAGGAGCAAAACCTGTAGCGCCTCAGAGGGCAATAGAGTTCCTGCAAAAACTGAAGGAAAATGCAAGAGAAAAGTCAATTGAAGTTTTGACTTGTCCAACTATTATGGGTGAGGAAGAAGCAAGAAAAGCGAGTTTTCCCGTGCGAGTTTTACAGATGAAAATTGGGAAGGAAACAAGTGCTGAAGACACAAAAGAGGCTGTAAGGCTTCTTAGCGCTGTGAAGGTGGATTTGATAGTTTTTGTCGGTGGAGACGGCACTGCTAAGGATATTCTTGATGCTATGCTGGAATGTGATGAAGTGCCAGTTTTAGGTGTGCCTTCAGGTGTCAAAATGTACAGTGGTATTTTTGCAGTTAATCCCTCGGACGCCGTAGATGTGGTTTTGGCTTTTGCCTTAAAGCAAGCGGAAATCGTAGAGTTTGAAGTGATAGATGCAGATGAAGCAGCTATTAGAAGCGACACTTTTGCAGTAAGATTATATGGTTTCTTGAAGGGTCCTTTTCTGCCTATGCATGTTCAAGGAAGCAAGCAGATAAGTCTAGAAACAGTTGATGAAAAAGATAATCAAACAGCAATAGCAAAATTCATAATCGAAGAGATGCAGCCAGATGCGACATATATTCTTGGTCCAGGAACAACCGTGAAGCGCATTGCAGAGCTGTTGGGCGTTAAGAAGACTGTTTTGGGTGTGGATATTTACAGGAAAGGCAAGGTTATACTTGATGTTGATGAGGGGAAAATTATGGAAGAGATAGGAGACTGGCATAATGCTTGGATTGTTCTTTCACCCATAGGTCATCAAGGCATTCTTCTTGGCAGAGGAAATCAGCAAATTAGTCCACAAATTGTTAAGCGCATTGGAAAGGAACATATTATTGTTGGTGCGACGAAGAGTAAGCTTCAGAGTATTGATGGTGGTGTTTTACGGGTTGACACTGGAAACGCTGAGGTGGATGAAATGCTTAGGGGGTATATTAAAGTGGTTACGGATTACAAGGAATGGCGGCTGGTGTCAGTGCTGTAAATAAAGAACAGTGGCAGCTAATCTGTTTAGGCTCCAAACTTTTTGCTTTTACCAATAAAATTCATTAAAATTGGCATAATGTCCATGCCCCTTATTCTGTTTAAACCACCTTTAGAACATGCTCTCTCATCAAATTTCATAACGTCATCGCGGCGAACTTGTGGACCAGTTATTGCTACTGGAACTGGATCGCCTTCATGGTCCCGTGTGATGCATGAAGTTGTATGGTCTGCTGTTACAGCGATGTAAGTAACGTCTAAATCAACGTCGTCAAGTATGTGACTAATCATTTTGTCAAATTTCTCGATTAGTTCAATTTTCTGTTTGTAGTCGCCATCATGGCTTACTACATCCATTGCTTTAACATGTAAAATCACAAAATCATTTGCCTCCAAAGCTTGAACTGTAGCTTTGGCTTTTGCCATAAAATCAGTTTGAGGCGTACCCGTGGCACCCTTAACACATGTTAAATCCAAACCTGCAACTTTACATACACCTTTAACCAGTGCTGCCGCGCCTATGCATGTTCCTTTGACGCCATATACTTGTGGAAGTGGCTTAATGTTTGGAACTTTGCCTGCTCCTCTGCACAAGATGAAGTTTGCTGTTGGCATTTTACTTTCAATTCTTTTCTTGTTGATTGGGTGTGCTTCCAGAACTTTGCGAAATTTGTTCATTAGTTCATTCACAATATTTGCTGTTTGTTTTGCTTCTGGGCTTTTGTCCAATGGTTTTATTTCAGAAACTTTCACGCCGGTTTTCCCTGGATCTGAATCGCTTACTGCTGTTGAGAGTTTAGATCCGTGAAGAACCAGAACTGCACGGTGCTGGATAGTGTTTTTGAAAGTGAATTTGACATGCGACTGTTTTAGTTTGACTTTCTCAAGGCTTCTTGTCAATTGAGCTGCATCTTCATTTGATATTCTGCCGGCTCGCCTATCCAGAACAATACGCTTCTCATTTACTGTTGCAAAATTACATCTAAACGCAACATCCCCAGCAAAAACTTCCAATCCAGAACCAATTGCCTCTAATGCCCCCCTCCCAGAATAAACCTTCAAAGCATCATACCCAAGCAAAGCAAGAGTAGCTGCATCACTTCCAGGCGGAATTCCAGGCGATATTAAATCCATTATACCGCAGACACCAGTCTTAGCTATCATGTTCAGTGAAGGCTTATTGGCTATTTCCAGTGGTGTCTTCCAATTTAATTCTTTTATCGGCCTATCAGCCATTCCATCTGCAATAATTAAAATAGCTTTCATTTTTAAATTCACGGCGCACACACTCGGAGAATATACTATTTTAAATGGTTAAAATATTTGCGCATAGTTAGTTAATTAGGAATTCTATGATTTTGCTGTAAACATCTTTATCTCTAAAGTCTTCATTGCCTGCATATATGCTTGGATTGTCATTCACTTCAACCACAACATAATCGCCATTAACCTCTTTGATGTCTACTCCATAAAGCCCACGACCAACAACTTCACATGCTTTTAACGCTGTTTCTTTAAGCTTCATTGGCGCGTTTTCTCTTTTCAGTGATATTGTTCTACCCCAGACAAAACTTGGTTTGCCTCTGCGTTTGGCGCCGTGTTTCCATCTGCCTTTTGGCACCATGTATTTGCATACGTATAAGACTTTGCCGTTTAATACGCCTACTCTCCAATCAAAGGCTGTTGGCACAAATTTTTGCACTGCCAGAACATCGGATTTTCTGAAGAATCTTTTGGCTACTTCCCGAAAGCTTGTTTCACAAGCCACTTTCTCCACGTATCTTGAAAAGCTTGTGTATGGCGCTTTTATTACAACTGGTCTTCCAAAAGCCCTGAAAATTTCCAGGATTTTTTTGTGATGCAGTTCCTCTTTGTTTAAAAAAATTGTTGGAATGTGTGGGATGCTGTATTTTTTGAACAATTCATACAAGTGGATTTTGTTTCCGCAAATCTGTATTGACTTTGGGTCATCAACTACTTTTAACCCCATTTCCCATGCTGTTTTTGAGACTATGTATGCTGTGAAAAGCGGGTCTGTTGTAGCTCTAATAAAAACTGCGTCGTATTTTGGAATTTCCAGAAGGCCTTCTCTGAACATGAAATCAAATCTGCAATTTGCCTTTTCTGCTGCAATCTTGAAGTTCTGCAGTGCCAGAGCTTCTTTCGGGTCTGTGAAATTGTATTTTTCAACAAAACAGGCTATATTAGCCAATATGGTATTCACCATTTTTAGAAATTTGGAAAATTTCTTCAGAAATCATCTTTAAATCTGATGGAGAAATTTCTTCTCTCTGCAATGGTTGAAGCCCGCTAAGATAAATGTTGTCTGCAATGCGTTGAATATGCAATTTGCAAATTGGAATCTTAAATACCTCATAAACCTTTTCTGAGATTTTTTGCAAATTCTCATCTAACCCACCACGTTTTCCAAAATAGGAGTTAAATGAAAACATTTCACCCCTAAGTGGTTGTGCACAAACTGCAAACTTGTAGTTCATGCTTAAACTTTTAAAAGCTCTGTAAAGTGCGCTTCTGTTTTTTGCTATTTTGTAGCCTTTGTAAGAGAATGGGTTTACAGCAAAAATCACCATAGGAAAACCAACTTCACACATCATCTGTTTCACTGAATCAGTCACTAAGTAGGGCATTGTTGGGATTCCAGCTTTGGAGGCTCTAAGCAGCAAAATAGGTATCCTATAAGCATCAATAATATCGTTGCTGGATGGAATCACCTGATTGCCCAGAATCTCAGCATGCAATGACACGTAGTATCCTGTTTTAAGATAGCGATAATCATTGTTGATGTTGAGAGTAAAATCTTTTATTGACGATCCAAGGAAGGTCGGTGGTTTCATTAAAGGCAAGTCTGTTGTTAGGTCGATGTTTGAGACGACCAACACCCATTTAACACCAGATAATTGAATGCTCGATATTGCAGCGGTTATATTTAAAACTAACTATACTTTTTATATTCAAAATTGATAACCAAATAAAACAAAAGAGGAACTGACACGTACAAACCTCTCGAAGTCTTTGGTCCAGAACATGAATTTTCAATAGTTAACGAAGAATTGAAAGTCTTGCCAATTGTGGATAAGGTTATAAAAGATTTCCATGGGCGAATCGTAAACTTCGTTGAAGCATCCAATTACACTTTTGGAAAAGAACTTCAAATGCATGTAATAGAACTTAAGCCTAACGCTCCTTTCAAATCTCCAGAAGAATTCAATGAAACTATGCATGATGCAGTTTTATCGCTTCTCAATTTCCTAAAGTGTAAATATGGAGCATTCTTGCTTGGAACAGGCATGCATCCACTAATGAGGCTTGAGGAGACTAGTGTTTGGTCTCATAGGCATCGGCAAATTTACGAGACTTACAGTAAAGTTTTCAATCTTAAACAGCATGGATGGCTTAATATCCAAAGTTTTCAGCTTAACCTTCCATATTCAAAAGAAGAAAACGGCATTCTACTACACAATTTGCTTGCAAATTTATGCGCTTATTTGCCTGCAATCTCTGCTTCTTCACCGATTTATGAGGAAAAAATTGGAGAAAATGTAGATAATAGGCTGCATTTTTACATGATGAATCAGAAGGAAGTGCCCTCCATAACTGGAGACGTTATCCCGGAGTACGTTTCTTCTTTTGATCAGTATAGAAAGGAGATTATTGAAAGATACTCGATGGATTTAGCTAATGCTTGTGTGAAAGATAATCTCCTACACCAAGATTGGGTTAACTCTCGTGGCGTCATCTTCCGTTTTGATAGGAAGGCTTTGGAAATAAGGGTCATGGATGAGCAGGAATGTGTAAAATCAGATGTAGCATTAAGTTGCTTCATTAGAGCAACGCTAAGAGGGTTCATGCATGGAATAAGTGAACTTTTACCTCATGATACTTTAGTGAAAGATTACAAGTCAATTGTATTAAATGGATTAGACGCCAAAGTTTTGCATCCTTATGGGTCAACTGCACGCAAAGTTTGTCAATACTTTGTCAAAACAGCCAGCGAAAACGCGACAGATGAAGAGAAAAAATATCTTCCAATAATACAGAAAAGAATAGAACATGGTAGCTTATCAGAAATTATAAAAGAGAGAATTCGAAAAAAGGCACAGAAGACAGATTTTAAAGAAGCAATAATCAGCATTTACTCAATGCTTATAAGGAATCTTGAAAATAATCAACCTTACTTCTAAAAAGGGTATGGAGAGTTTTTCATGCAGAAAGAAGGTGCGAGGCAAAATAATTTTTTTGATGTTTGCGGTCCCTGTAGGATAAGTTGCTGTCAAAATGCTAGACCACCATTGACCTCTAAACGGAGACAAATTATAACTGCGTACTTGAAAGAGCACAAGCTTCATATTGACAGTCCATTTGTTGAAGGCGAATATGCTTTTCCTAGGGAAGATATCGAAGGCTATTGCATATTTTATGACAAAAAAACGAGGAAGTGTCAAATTCATCCTGTAAAGCCAGAAACATGTGTTGCTGGACCAATAACTTTCGACATAAATGCGAAAAACGGGAAAATTGAATGGTTTTTGAAAATGGAGAAAATCTGTCCCTTGGCTGGAGCAATATACAATCGGGGCGAATTGTTGAAGAAGCATTTGGAATCTGCCAAAAGAGAGATTTTGAGACTTGTGAGTGAGCTTGATTCTGGAGCTTTAAAGGCTATATTAAAAATTGAGGAGCCTGACACCTTCAAAATAGGCGAAGATAACATTGAGGAAAATGTTTTAAACAAAATAGCAAAAGCAACTTCAGAGAAACGAAAGCAATTCCCCGCATAGCAAAGACAACAGCACAAACCTAAAATGAAATTCTCTGGAAAATGTTCCAAAAAGAAAGGCTCATCTTCTTTTCTGTTTCTTTCCTCCCCGGGCTCTTCTAGTTTGATGTCCCCTCACCTTGTTACGGCGAGCGCTCTCCTTAGCTTTTCTACGGGAATCCTGTTCTCTCGCCATGTTCTTTCACTTCACCTCTTAATTGTTAGTGGTGCTTCTTTCAAAATAAACCTGTCTATAGAAGGAGCAAAAAACCAAAAATAATATGGCTGGACGAGTAGATCTAGATTCTGTTTAAATTCCCCATGTACTTTACAAAATATCTATTCATTGATCAGGGTTTCTGTCCTAGTAACATATTGATAGACGGATATTTAACGCCATATTGCTTTATTGAGGGCCATAGTTCTTTCATAATTCTTCCTTTGAACTCTGTCCAAATTGCATCTTGACCGCCCGCGCCTTTCAAGAAGACTGCTGAAGAAAACCATATTTCTGGCTGTATGGTCTCAATGTAGATCTTTGCCAAGCCTGCACTTTTCATATGTTCCAGAATCTCTTTTGTGGCAGGGAAGTAGTCTTCCCCGATTTCTTTATGAAGTTTTATGAGGTTTTGCTCAGCGATGTTTCGTGTTTTAGTGCTTAGTTCTATCAGTGCGACTTTTCCATTTTGTCGCACCAATTTTGCCATTTCCGCAATTATTTTTGGCAATTTTTCAGGCTGTATTAGTTCTTCTATAAATCTGTAGCTTACAACTGCATCAAAACTTTGGGGAGCAAATATGGCTGATAATTCTGAGGCATCAGTTTTAACGAACTTGACCCGATGTTTGACCCCATATTTTTCAAGGGTCTTGTTCATTCCCTTCAAATACTCGTCGGTAATGTCAACAGCTGCAACCTTTCCAGTCTCTCCAACTCGCTCTGCAAGGCATACAGTAAATGTGCCTTGACCACATCCCACATCCAGAACTTGCATGCCTTCACGTATCCCTATCAAGCTTACAAGGTTGATCAGCATTAAATGTAACTTCCGCTCAAGCACTTCGGGTTTTCTTATCATCTGACCGCATATACTTAAACTCTTATGTCTCTTCAAAAGAATCTTTGCCTACTTATGCGGTACCTCTAATTTAAGCTGAAAGCCCTTTTTCAAGCTCCACCTCAAATTTCTCTTCTAACTCAGCAATCTCTTCTAATGTTTTTGCGACTTTTGAAAACTTCATTATTGAGGCTTCGGTTTGGCAATTTCCATAACGACATGCTTGTTTCATTCTAGTCTCTGATGCCTTTCCTAAATAATCATTCTTAAACGGTGTATCATTGATAAACATGGCACTGTCAAAACACCTCTGTGCTGAAACTCGAAAGGTAAATGTCGCGTAAAACCTTAGCCACCGTCGTAACTTATAACGCTTAATATCTTCGGCAAGCTTTTTGATAGCTAACGGGCCAGTGTAAAGAGAAGACCCTTCAATCGAGTATTTCCTTCCTTTTTCCTTCAAATTTTGAAGACCTAAAACTAAAGTATCCTTGTAGAGTTTTTCAACTGGAGGCGTTCCAAGTTTTTCCTTGACTAACCAAAGGGAATATGGAACCCCTTTTATATGAAATCGCCTCTGCTTTCCAAGCCTTAAGAAAACTGCTTATTGGTAATGGTACTTGTAGGTATCCATCCGGATCATTAAGAATAATGTAGTCTTCATCTATTCCTAAAGCAGTTACATAATGGTCTGCACCCTTTTTGAACTTGCAATAAGGGTCGTAAACAAGAAAACCCATGTCTATTGGACCTATGAGAATAGGCTCCTCTTCTAGCGCTTCTTTCAAGAACGATAAAGCTTCATCTGCAGAGTGAAAGCACTTAAACCTATACTCATACTGCAAAGTCTTCAAGGCACGTTCCAGTCCATCGTGTGGATTGTAGCCATTAACAGCGAATCCGCCGCCATCTGAAGTTATATAAACAAAGCCGAATGGAACAGTGGTAACGCACTCGAGAAAAGGCAGTGAATAGAAATCACCTTTCCAGCTTAAGATCATGCTCAAACATTTAGAATAACAATAACTCATTCTTCCAACAAAAGGAACATGCCACAACTCTAAAACCTCACGAATTATTTTCTATCTAAGGATATTTATGTTTTCAAAACTAAATTTGCATCGATGTATCGAATAGATAGAAGGGAAAAGCGGGCCCGAGGGGATTTGAACCCCTGTTCTCCGGCTTTCTTCCGTCAACTGCCCGGAGGCATGCGCACCTTTAATATGTGAGGTTCGGCGCCTTAATCCATACTGGGCTACGGGCCCATTTGTGAAATAGAGTTTATCTGTCTAAAATTAGTTGTTATAGGACTGTTAAGCCGATTTTTCTTCTCAACTCTCTTGCTTTTTTTTGCATAATCTCCATAAACCATTGCGAATTCTCTTCCGACAAACTTGCTGATTATGTCTGTGTCCTCGATTTCTACCCAGATCGTCATTCTGCAATTATCACCCTCTAAGTCTTTGCAGTCAAGCACTTTTCCTTTTGCTACGACCATTTTGTCGCCAATTCCACAATTGATGCGCGTGCATTTTCGCTTAAACCAAACTTTTCCAGTATCGCATCTGTTTTTGTGTCTTGTTCACTCATGTCTTTTCCAAGCAAAAAGATAGGCATTATTTTCAAAATTTTCCATCCAGGATAATCCTATTTGAGCATTGGAATTTTAACGCCTTTTTCCTTCGCTATTTTCTGTGCCTTCTCATATCCCGCATCTGCATGGCGCACTATTGCTGTGCCAGGGTCTGTTGTTAACACGGTTACTACTCGCTTTTCTGCTTCTTTTGTGCCATCTGCAACTAGACACATGCCGGCATGTATGCTATAGCCTATGCCAACGCCGCCACCATGATGCACACTAACCCATGTTGCTCCAGCAACAGCATTCAATAAAGCATTTAGAATGGGCCAGTCTGCTATTGCGTCGCTTCCATCTTTCATGTCTTCAGTTTCTCTGTTAGGTGAGGCAACGCTTCCCCCATCTAGGTGATCTCGTCCAATCCACACGGGACCTGAAAGCCTGCCGCTTGCAACCATGTCATTTATTATTTTTCCGAAGCGCGCTCTTTCGCCGAAGCCAAGCCAACAAACTCTAGCTGGTAAACCTTGAAACTTCACTTGTTCCCTTGCCTTTTCTATCCAGCGGCACAACTCCTTGTTGTAAGCAAATTCCTTCAAAATTACATTGTCAAGGGTGTAAATGTCTTCTGCATTGCCTACAAGTGATGTCCAACGGAATGGTCCACGTCCTTCACAAAACATTGGCCTAATATAACGTTGTACAAAGCCTGGATAAGCAAACGCTTCTTTAAATCCGGCATTGTAGGCTTGTTGGCGCAGGTTGTTGCCATACTCAAAGGTTACTGCGCCTTTCTGCATCATTTTAACCATAGTTTCCACTTGCGTACGTATGCTTGCATTGGCGCGACGCAAGTATTCTTCTGGGTTGTTTTCTCTAAGCGAGTCTGCAACTTCTTTAGACAATCCTGCAGGATAATACCCGTTTAATGGGTCATGTGCGGATGTTTGATCTGTTAATACGTCTGGAATTATGTTTTTCCGTAGAAGTTCTGGATACACTTCTGCAGCGTTACCTAACAAGCCAATGCTTTTTGGAACACCTTCACGTTTTGCTTCCAGAGCCGTCTCCACTGCTTCATCTAAATCATCTGTCCAGGTTTCCAAATAACCATGCTTAAGTCTCCGTTCAATAGCCCATTTGTCGACTTCCACAACCAAAGCAACGCCTTCGTTCATTGTTACTGCTAATGGTTGGGCACCGCCCATTTCACCTAACCCAGCAGTTAAAACAAGTCTACTGCGTAATGTCCCGCCGAAATGTTCTTTTGCAATTGCAGCCAAAGTTTCGTATGTTCCCTGCAATATTCCTTGTGTACCAATGTAAGCCCATGAGCCGGCTGTCATTTGTCCAAACATGATTAAGCCTTTTTGTTCTAACTCGTAAAAGTAATCCCAAGTAGCCCAGTGTGGCACAAGCATGGCATTGGCAATTAAGGCTCTTGGTGCCCACTCATGTGTCTTAAAGACAGCTACTGGTTTGCCGCTTTGAATTAGCATGGTTTCGTCTGGCTGAAGTTCTGTCAGTGTTTCCACTATATGCTCGAAACACTCCCAGTTTCTTGCTGCCTTGCCTGTTCCACCATAAACAATTAGTTTTTCTGGGTTTTTAGCAACCTCCGAGTCAACAACATTAAAAAGCATGCGCAAAATGCCTTCAATCTGCCAATTCTTGCAGTGTAGTTCTGAACCAGTTAAGCATTTAATAGGCTTTTCAATTTTCAAGTTTGGTCACTGTGAACCAGAATAATAAAAACTTGTTATAATCCTTTACCTTTGCATAAGTTTATTAAAAGGGTGACAGTTATAGGCTAATCAACCAAAGGAGAAAAAATGCATGAAAGGAGAAGGTGCAATAGTATTCATAATAGCATTTCTGATCTTTCTAGCAATAACCTTTGCTTATACAGAATTACCTCCAGGTAATATGATTACTGACGCAATGGACATACATCCAGACTTGATATGGAGTGGGATCGCATTGAGAACTTTGTTGGCGGCGATTTTTAATGGCGTAATCTACGGCATAATAATCTGGTTAATCTTCACATTCGCAAGACGAACAATGAAGCCGGAAACATGAACAGGCTATTCTCAATCTGGTTCACGTAGGAATACAGTTTCAATTTCTTTTTCTCTATCAACAACTAATCGTCCATTCTTGATAACCTTATCTACAAGGTTTACACCAAAGCGATAACCGAGAAACTTGTGATTTGGAGCATTTAACACAGCAACATCAGCTTTTTTTCCAATTTCCAAACTGCCAACTTCACTAGCTCGACCTAGAGCGTGTGCAGCGTTTATTGTGGCAGCTGTTATTGCTTCAGCCGCTGTTAATTTCATAAAGTGACACGCAAACGCAATAACTAACTGCATATTCTCAACCCAACAGCTTGGGTTAAAATCACTGCCCAATGCTACGGGCACGCCTAAATCTATCATTAACCTAGCATCAGCATATCGCTGCATCATTAAACTGAAAGCAGCAGCTGGAAGCAAAACAGCAATAACCCCTTTTGAAGCCATAGCTTTTATGCTTTCATGCGAAGAAAAGAGAAGATGCTCAGCAGAAACAGCTCCAATGTCTGCTGCAAGTTCTGCACCGCCTGTCATACTCATTTCATCTGCATGAATCTTAGGTTTTAAACCGTAATTTTTGCCAGCAGCCAAAATGCGCTTACTCTGTTCTAAACTGAAACTGCCTTTTTCACAAAAAACGTCACAGAACTCTGCGAGTCCTTTCTCAGATACTTTTGGAATCATGTCTTCTGTAAGCAGGCTAATATAGCCTTGAGTGTTACCCTTATATTCTGGCGGAATTGCATGGGCTCCCATAAAAGTTGGAATAACATCTATGCAATGCAGTTGGTTTATACGTTTAATAACTTCCAAGATTCTTAATTCATCTTTTGTTGTTAAACCATAACCACTTTTCGCCTCTGCTGTGGTTGTGCCAAACTCCAACATGGCATCAAGCGTTTTCATTCCAATATCCACAAGTTTTTCAAAACTTGCTTTGCGTGTATCTTTAACAGTTTTTAATATTCCACCTCCTGCACCAAGAATTTCCATGTAGGAGGCGCCTTCAATTCGCATCTGAAACTCGTCTTCTCGTGAACCAGCAAAAACAAGATGTGTATGCGCGTCAACAAACCCTGGCAATACAGTCTTTCCATTTGCGTTGATAGTATTGTCGCTTTTGAAATTTTTTGTGATGTCTGGTGTTTTTCCGATAGCGATTATCTTGCCATCTTTTATTGCCAAACTGCCATTATGAATTATTCCAAGTTCCCGCATTTGCTTGCCAATACAAGGCGCTTTACTATTGCCTGCCAGTGTTAAAAGTTGTTCAGCGTTTACAATGAGTAAATCCACATTTTCTCTCACTTTGCTTTTCACTTTTTTACTCAAATGCACCGCCTTTTTCCATTGAATTATGTATTGCTATCTCTAGCACGCGGTCTTCAGATAGATTATCAATTTTTAGATAATAAGTTGCTATGTCAATAAGAGTTTTCAAAGGGGCCATACCACAAAATTCAGAACCTACGACTTGCACATTGTAACGGTTACATTCAACTTTTAACAGTTCAAAAACACGATAGAGCGGCGTCTTTTCAAAATCACTTATACTCATACCTATCTGTGTAATATTCTTCTCTGGAATAACTGCAGCCATAGCCTTAACATTAGAAAAACCACCTTTCTTAGCATGCAAAGCCTTTGCAATCTTTTTTGCAATTGTCAAATCAGAAGTACTCAAATTCACGTTAAAACCAGCCATAACCTTTCGTGCACCAGTCACCGTTGCACCTGCAGTCACATGTGGCTTAGATGGGCCAAAATCTGGTTTACGTTCAGGTTTAGTAATCATTTCAGCTAACTTTTCATATTCGCCTTCGCGTATCCAGTCCAAATCCTTACGTTCAGGTTTTGTGGCTGCTTCGCCATAAAGATAGACGGGCACATCGTGCTTTTGCGCTAGGATTTTTCCGAATTTTCTTGCGAGTTCTACGCATTGTTTTATTGTAACATTTTTTATTGGGATAAAGGGAACAACGTCGACAGCGCCTATGCGTGGATGTTGTCCTTTATGTTTTCGCATGTCAATAAGTTTTATTGCTTTGTAGGCGGAGTTTAACGCTGCTTCAATTATGGATTCTTTATTGCCGATGAATGAGACAACTAAACGGTTGTAATAATCATCAAAAGTATAATCCAAAAGAAAAGCGTTCTCAGTCTTCCTTATTTCTTGCAAAATTTGTTCAGCAATCTTGGGATTGGAAGTGCTAAAATTAGCTACGCATTCAACTATTTCTTTCATCTCGCTCCCTTCCTGTTATCGTGTAAATTTGCTGGTCAGCTTTTACTATCAAAACTTGAATTTATATGTATTTGACAAGTGTGCACAAGGTTAAAATGTGAAACAGTGCTTCTACATTTTAAACTTATAAAGTTACAGTAGATTCCTTACTAAATAGAGGAAAAACTGTGAGCTCTGAGCTTGAATTTGAAGTTCCAACATGGAACCAAATATATTATATGCTTTTGAATTTAGCTGAAAAAATAAGGAAAAGCGGGTTTAAACCAGACATAATCGTAGGCGTTTCTCGTGGAGGTTGGCCGCCAGCTAGAGTATTGTCCGACTTGATGGATAATCCTAATCTTGCAAACGTTAGAGCTGAATTTTACTTGGGAGTTGCTGAGACAAAGGAGAAAGCTGTTTTGACACAGCCAGTTTCTATGCCTATTGTTGGTAAGAAGGTGCTCGTTGTAGATGAAGTTGCTGATACTGGTAGAAGCCTAGAGTTGGTGAAAGAGCACATTGTCAGAAATAATGCCGCAGAAGTGAAAATAGCCACAGTTTATTACAAGCCTTGGAGCATCGTTAAACCAGATTATTATGAGAAAGAAACAAGTTGCTGGATAGTATTTCCATGGGAAATAAAAGAAACCGTCAGAAAAATTGTCAAAAAATGCAGGGAAAATGACAAGCCTCTCGAAACAGAAGTTGCCAAACTTGTTAAGGCTGGTATATCTTCAAATCTTATTCAAAGGTTTTTGAAAGAGATTTTTGAGGAAGAGAATTGCTGAAATACATCAAAGAATTCGAAAAATATGTCTTGATAACTGGTTTCAGAAACGTACAAATAAAGGACACTGAAAAGCTGTTAAAAAAGATGCATGAAGTAAAACCGTCAAGTGTGGAGCTTCAAATTTTTAATGCAAAATTTGTTGCGACATGGCAACACGTTTACTTTGCAGTTTTGAATGCTTTAACAGCCTTTAGAAACAAGGACAATATTTCAAAGAGCCTTGCAATGGAAATACTGATTTATGCTTCTGCGCAACGTCAAATTCTAAAAGCGATGAGAAATCTTGGAATCAGACCTGAAACATCTGAAATAGCGCTCGTAATAGTTGGAGACAACTCTAAAAATGTAAGATTCGCTTTGTCAAAATTTTCTACAATCGCTGAAATGCAGGAGGATGAGACTGTTCTTAAATTAACAAGAGAGAAGGTGAACTTGATTCAGGAAAGATTTGAGATTTCTGATTTAGAACTCAAAACTATGATGGGAAAGGATGGTTTGGATAAAGCCTTAACAAATCTCGTCATTGAGCGGATGGCGTTATTGGCAACTCAACGGTAAACTATAGCATTTTTTCTTTAATTACAGCCAAAATATCGTTTGGTTTTATGACGGAAATCCCAGTTAATCCCCCAATAACTTCTATCAAAAGAATTTTGCTGGGTTTTCTTAAATTAACCTCTCTTTCAATGTTTGCCGCAGCCGCCTCAATAATGTCCTGCGTAGATGTACTCGTAAATCTTTTTTCAATGGTAACGCGAAAAGTTTCATTCGCAGCTATTTTTGAGCCGAGTTCAGTGGCTACACGTTGAATTTCACCCAAATCTGTGCGTGTAACCTTTTCTATGGGAATTATCCTAAGAGTATAGCGAAACTCGTAAGGTCGCTCACTCAGAATTTTGCGGAGTTTTTCTATAACCTCAAAAGGGTTAAGCACGGTTTTGGCTGCAACTAAACCTGAAACGCCTGTTTTATCCACGTTTGGCGCTGAATCACCCGCTTCTTCAAGAAGATACCACAATTCAGAGCAAGCATGATCTTCCATACCGCGTGAGGATGTTGCTAAAAGATTAAAATCTCTAAGCATAATCTACCCCTATGTAATCTGCACTGATTCTATTTGTTGTTTGGTTTAAATTTAATGTTTCTGAAAAATTTACTTGCAGCTTTGAATGGGAAAATTTTTAGGCTAAGTTGTGGAGAAACGGTTACTAGTGCAAAAGTGATTAAAAAAACAAAAATCAAAAAGCAGCATCTATTTTTCTTTATTCTACTTATGGTTGACCTTATTTTATCTCTCATAGGCATCGTCTTGTTCAGAGTAGAGCAGTCTCCTCCAATCAAAAATTTCCTGATCTCTCATCTTTCAATGTTTAGAACGATTTTTGCCATTTTATTAACAATTAGCATAATATATTTGAAAAGACGCTAACGGAAATCGAAATTGGTCAGCGAAATGTTTGGCTTTTTCACAGCTCATGGCTCTAAGCCGTCGCCTCACATCATCCCACAATTAACATATAATTGCTGAAATTTATCTATTTTGATCTCTCTGGAACATTAAACTTAAATTTGGGTTAGACCCGTTAAATAATTTCTTCAAAAAGGAGGGGATCAGTTGAACAGTAGGCAAAGGCCAGTAATAGTAGTTCATGGAGGAGCTGGAAAATGGAGTTCAGAACGTAGCCAAGCTGGCTTAGAAGGAGTTAAAAGAGCTGCAACGACAGGCTTTGATATTTTAAATAATGGAGGAAGCGCTGTGGATGCTGTTATGGAGGCTGTTGCAGTTATGGAAGATGATGGCGCATTCAATGCGGGTTATGGTTCAAGTTTGAACATAGAAAGGGGTGTAGAGATGGAAGCATCAATTATGAATGGAAAAACATTGCAAGCTGGTGCTGCTGGACTTTTGAGGGATATCAGAAATCCAGTCCGTTTAGCAAGGATAGTTATGGAAAAAACAGACCATGTTTTTGTAGTTGGCAAAGGTGCCGAAAAACTTGCCAAACTTTTCAATCTTGAGAGAAGGAATCCAATGTCTGAGTTAAGGTTAAAATATTATGAGGAGCAAAAGAAACTTTTGCTTGATGGAAAATTTGAACTACCAAAGTTAGCTGAGTTAATCAAGACTCATCCTGATTTATTCCAGCTTGAAACTGTTGGTGCAGTTGCACTGGATAAAAATGGGAATGTTGCTGCAGCCACTTCTACTGGAGGTTTTCCATTGAAGCTTCCTGGGAGAATTGGAGACTCCCCATTGATTGGATGCGGTACTTATGCAGATAATAATGCTGGTGCTTGCTCTGCTACAGGTGTTGGTGAAATAGCGATAAGGCTCGCATTGTCGAAGACTGTTTGCAATTATATGGAAAATGGAAAAACTGCGCAGGAGGCTGTAGAGGAGGCTATAACACTTGTCAATACGAGGATATCAGCCACGTATAATCATATGGGATTAATCGCTGTTGACCCATATGGAAGGGTTGGCGCAGCACATAATTCACCAAACATGTGTTGGACTTGCCTAACTCCAAAAATGCGTGAACCTATTGCTTCTTTGACTGCTAAAATTGTGAAATAAAGCATCGAGAAATCCACTTACAAATATGCATTTCGTTTTTTATTCTCGACAAATGACGAATAAAAATGCTTAAAGCAGTGCTTGCTTGCTCTCATTAAGCACTAAAACCATTTGGAGGTGAAAAAAGATGCGTGAGGAAGAGGAATGGGAAGAAGAAGATGAAGAGGAAGAGGAATGGGAAGAAGAAGAATGGTGAAGGCCTAACCAAAGGCAGTTAATTTTTGCGATTTTTTTTAACAACACATTTTAAGCAATTTTTTATGCAACTTTTAAACTGCATATTTATAACCTACCATATATGACCATTTCATTAAATGGGCTGATATATGACAAGAGTTGCAGTGTTAGATGCAGAAAAATGCAAATCGAAACGTTGCGGCAGGTTATGTTATCGTTTTTGTCCTATTGTGCGAAGCCACATAGAGGCCATTCGATTTGAAAATGGTAAGCCCATAATAGTGGAGTCTCTGTGCACTGGCTGTGGAATCTGTGTCAAAAAATGTCCTTTCAAAGCCATTTTTATAGTTAATCTCCCAGACGAATTAGAGAAGGATTGCACCCATCGTTTTGGAGAAAATACATTCAAACTTTACAGGCTTCCAATACCTTCACCTGGAATGGTTTTAGGCTTGCTTGGACAGAATGGAATAGGCAAAACAACTGCGCTTAAAATACTTTCTAGCGAAACTAAGCTGAATCTTGGAAACTATCAGAGACCACCAGATTGGGGCGAAATACTTAGGCATTTTAGAGGCTCAACACTTCAGGAATATTTTCAAAAGATGGCAGAATTGAAGCTTAAGGTTTCGCATAAACCGCAGTATGTGGACAAGATTCCGAAAGTTATTTCTGGAAATGTTGGCGAACTTTTAGAAAGAGTGGATGAAAGGAAAAAACTTGATGAAATAGCTGTTCAGCTTGAGCTTAAACCCCTCTGGAATCGCTCACTTGATGTTTTAAGTGGGGGCGAATTGCAACGCGTTTCTGTGGCTGCGGCCATTTGTCGTGAAGCTGACGTGTATCTTTTTGATGAGCCCGCAAGCTATTTGGATGTGAAACAGAGGCTTGAAGTGGCTAAAGTCATACGAAGCTTAAAAAAAGACGGGAAAACAATCATTGTGGCTGAACATGACCTTGCAATAATAGATTATTTATCTGACCAAATCTGCATTTTTTATGGTGAACCTGGCGTTTACGGCATAGTCTCTAATGTTCACAGCGTTAGAACAGGCATAAATCTTTATTTACAAGGTTATATTCCTGATGAAAATGTTCGCTTTAGGAAAGAAGCAATAGTTTTTCATGAAAAGCCACCTGCTGTTAGTTTCGGTTCTGGTGAGACACTACTTAAATGGGGGCAAGTGGAGAAAACGTATAAAGGCTTCAAACTTGTTGCGAGTGAAGGTGAAATAAAACGTGGAGAACTCGTCGGCATCCTTGGACCAAATGGGATAGGTAAAACAACCTTCATAAAAATCTTAGCAGGAATCGAAAAGGCTGACGACGAACAACAGTTTGACGAATTGAAAGTAAGCTATAAGCCGCAATATATTTCAGCGGAATATTCTGGCACTGTCCAAGAGCTTTTAATGAGTGTTGCGAAAGAGAATTTCGCCTCAAGTTGGTACAAAAAAGAGATTCTTCAGCCTTTAGGTGTAGATTCGCTTTTGGACAGAAACGTGGCAGAACTCAGCGGAGGCGAACTGCAGAAAGTTGCCATTGTAGCTTGTCTTTCCCAAAAGGCAGAACTTTATCTTCTCGATGAGCCAAGCGCCTATTTAGATGTTGAAGAGAGGCTGAACATGGCAAAAGCAGTTCGAAGAGTTGTTGAAGCCCATAACGTAACTGCATTTGTTGTTGAGCATGATGTTGTTGCCCAAGATTTCCTAGCAGATCGCCTAATGATTTTCACTGGCAAACCTGGAGTGAATGGCTTTGCAAACAAGCCTACGACCTTAAGAGATGGAATGAACATGTTTTTGAGGCAGATGAAAGTTACTTTTAGAAGAGACCCACTTACCAAGAGACCTAGGGTTAACAAGGAAAACTCTAGATTAGACAAGTTTCAAAAACAAATAGGCGAATACTATTATACGCGTTCAGCGCAATGATGAGGTTGGTATGAACCATTATGGTTGAAGTTAGTGCTTCTGAAAGAAAGTTATTGGACACTGCTTTGAATGCTATGAATAAGGCTTATGTTCTATGGGGCTTCAAGGTCGGCGCTGCAGTACTTGCTGATAATTCACAGATCTATGCGGGTTGCAATGTTGAAAATTGGGTTTCTGGACTTGGAACTTGTGCTGAAAGATGTGCCATTAACCACGCCATTTTACATGGAAACCGAAAAATTAAGAAAATCGCCATAATTATGGATGCAACCAGTCGCAACGAGCCTATGCCCTGCGGAGCGTGTCTGCAATATATTAATGATTTTGCTGAAAATCGCAAGATTAAAATTGTTATGGCAAAAGCGGAGAAGGACAAAATCTTGTTTGAAACGGTTAAAATAAAAGCTCTTGAAGAGTTGTTGCCTTTCCCTTTTAGAAAATGAATAATTCTCATCTGAGAGTGCAGTTAAATTAAAGAATGAGCAGAGTATAGCGTAAAAGAGATGTATTGTCAGCATTAGTGCTGGTGGAAGCGCAAGTGGCTCAAACAACTTTCGAAGAAATTAGTGCTTCAGACTTCTTCTATCGAAACAGAGACATAGCTGGTTTCACAAACCCGTCCAGAGCCATTTTCGCTGCTGTAAGAGAACTTGTAGAAAACTCGTTGGATGCTGCTGAAAGCCTCAAAATTCCGCCAGACGTATACATAAGACTTTCATATGAAGGAGAAGCCAGCAAGGAAACTCAAATTTACAGATTAAGAGTCGAAGATAATGGCATAGGAATCCAGCCGAGGCATATACCATCAGCCTTTGGTCAAGTGCTTTTCGGCTCAAAATACAAACTGAAACAACAGAGAGGAACATTCGGCTTAGGCGGAAAAATGGCAATCTTATACGGACAAATCACAACACACCAGCCTGCCTGCGTCATCTCAAGCACAGGAACAATAAAAATCTACATGTATAAGCTTATGATCGATATACAGAAAAATCGTCCAATAATCCTTGATAGAAAAGTTCTCTTAAACAAAGAGCAATGGCGTGGAACAATTGTTGAATTCTGCCTGGAAGGCGACTATTTTAGGGCGATGCCGAAGATTCTAGAATATCTCAAACAGACAGCTATGATGAATCCTTATGCAAATTTGACTTTTGTAGACCCTAAAGGCAGATTATACAAGTTTAAGCGAGCAACAAAGGAAATGCCCGAACCGCCAAAGGAGACTAAACCGCATCCCTATGGCGTAGATGTGGAACTTCTTCAGCGTCTCATACAGATAACGCCGCATAAGAATATGCTTGATTTTTTGAGAAACCATTTTCACAGAGTTGGAGAAACCACTGCAAACAAGTTTCTACAATTCAGCAACATAAGTCCATCCAAGAATCCGAAGAAACTATCGCATGAGGAAATTGTACGGTTAATGCATATGCTTAAAAAGTTTAAGGATTTCTTGCCTCCAGATGCAAGCTGTCTTTCACCTTTGGGCGAAGAATTGTTAAAAGCTGGAATACTGAAGGAGCTGAAACCCGAGTTTGTTGCTGTTCATCAGCGTAAACCATCAACATATGCTGGTCATCCATTTATTATCGAAATGGGAATTGCCTATGGAGGAGAAATTCCCAAGAAAGGAAGCTTCCTGATTTATCGCTTTGCTAACAGAATTCCCTTGCTTTATGACGAGGCAAGTGATGTCTCTGTTAGAGTAATAAACTCTATGAACTTGCGGAGATACAAGATTATGCCTGACTTGCCAATAGCCATTTTAGTGCATATCTGCAGCACCAAAGTTCCATACAAAAGCGTTGGAAAGGAGTTTATTGCTGACAGACCAGAAGTGAGAAGAGAAGTAGCTAATGGAATGCGTGAAGTTGCCCGTCAACTTCAGCATTTTTTGACCAGAAGGGAACACGTGGACAGGGAAAGAAAACGCCTTGGGGTATTCGGCAAATATTTGCCCAAAATAGCCCAGTTTTCAACTGGGTTGGCTGGCAAAGATAAGCCTCCAGATATAGAAAAACTCTTGAAGAGTGTGAGAAAATTTGGAACAGAAGAAATATAAAAGCAGTATGATGGAAAGAAGAAAAGAAGTAATATGGGGTTTAGAAAACCTTGGAATAAAAACCTACGAACAGCTTGACAGAGGTTATTTTCCATCAATAGAAATGCCAAGCAGATCAATAGAAAACATTCGTTATGATCCGCAATTTCGACAGTTCATCCTAGGCGATAGAACAGTTCGCAGAAGTGCTCGCAATATTCGCCATCTCAAACCATTCACACAACTCATTTGGGCAGCCTATTTTTCACATGAGTTAGCTTCGCAAAGGAAAACGTCAACTTTAAGGGACGTTTACTATTCTGCCCAAGCATATGAAATGACATTCACAGACCAGCAGGAATCAAACAATATCATAACAGATTTGGAAACAGTCTTAGGTTTTTCCAGAGAAGACTTTAACATTTTTCCTGAAGAACGTTCAGCAGTTTTCGGTGACCTTACAATAGAGTATACTGTGCCAGGTTATGAGGGAAGGACTTTAAATTTGACTTCCCATCCTGATGGCGTTTTGATTGGTCCTGCGTTGACTTCTTCAGAGTTTGTCAAAACCACTGCTGATAAGGTCATAGCCATAGAGAAAGGTGGTTTGTTCACGCGTTTCATTGAAGAGACTGTGCATAAAAAGTTTAATGCCTTGCTTGTTTTGACTGCAGGGCAGGCGCCTAGGGCTACAAGGCATTTTATTAGACGCTTGAACAGGGAACTGAACCTTCCAGTTTATATTTTCACGGATGGTGACCCTTGGGGAATGCACATAGCTATGGTGATAATTTCTGGTTCCGCAAATGCGGCTCACCTAAGAGAATTGAACACTCCTGATGCAAAATGGAGCGGCGTATGGGCAACAGATATTGTCAATTATAAATTACCCACAGATCCGCTTGATGATGTAGATATGAAAAGGCTTTCTGAATTACAAAGAGACCCACGTTATAAAGACCCATTATGGCAAAGAGAAATTAAGACGTTTATGAAAATCAGAAAAAAGGCAGAACAAGAAGCCTTTAGCAGATACGGCTTAACATATATTGTGGATGAATATTTGCCAGAAAAGCTTGAAGAGACAAAATAAAGCTAGGGGAAATTTAAAATAACTGTTCACGTTCTATGATGTAAAACGCATTGAAAAGTGGAGGAATCAGATATGAGCGAAGAAGGTGGTTTCGGAATAACATTGGCCGAAAGGTTTTTCGGCTTATTACTTATGATAATCGGTGTCTTGGCTGTCTATTACACTTTTACCAGCGCCACTGCATTAGGAACGTTTACTGGCTTTTTCGGTTTCCTAAGTCTAATACTATTATCATTAGGAATAATTTTGATGACTGCAAAACTAGAATAGTGATTACCTTTTTTAAAAGTCTGCAATTGCGCCAGAAAAATTTCCATAAATGTTAATTGAGGATTATTCTCTTCTCTCCACGACTATTCTGCACTTAGTGGCTAATGCCGCAATCACGCCTAAAGCTGCTAGCCAAGGGGCAACAACCGCACCGACTATACCTATAGTGGCTGGTATTTCGAGCAGTACTTTTCCCTTTTCGTCTTTAACTATTATTCTTGTTACATTCCCCTCATGAAGCAGTTCTTTTACTCTCTCGATAAGATTATCTGCGGAAACTGAGAATTCTTCTTTAACTATTTTGGCAACTGGTGCACCACATGCATAACAGAATTTTTCATCTTCTTTCAATTTTGCTCCACATTTAGGGCAATAAGGCAAACTGTCTCACCTTACCTCAAAATAAACCAAATCTGTTTAACCTTAAAAACGTTGAGTGTTTATTAAGGTGATAGTTTATTAATTCTAAGCTGCGTCAATAAATGGCTCACTTATTGATCAAAGCTAAAGGAGATATGACAAGATGCCTATTCGTCAACCAATCGTATGTGTTCTCGGTCACGTTGACACTGGCAAGACTCTTCTGCTTGATAAAATCCGCAAAACAACAGTTCAAGCTCGGGAAGTTGGTGGAATAACACAACACATTGGAGCAAGCTACTTTCCAGTTGACACCCTAAAACAGCTAATTGGGCCTCTGCTTTCTATGATTAAAGGAGAAATCGAAATTCCAGGGTTGCTTATAATTGACACGCCTGGGCATGAAGCTTTTACGAATCTGAGAAGGCGAGGAGGCAGTGTTGCCGACATAGCGATTCTTGTAATTGACGTATTACGTGGTTTTGAAGCCCAAACATATGAATGCATAGAGATTCTAAAGGCACGCAAAACACCCTTTCTTGTGGCAGCAAACAAGATAGATCGCATACCTGGATGGAATTCTTTTCCTGATACGCCTTTCTTGAAGGTCTATCAGAAGCAAGACCCTTATGTCAAGCAGGATTTGGATAATAGAATATATGATATCATTGGGATTTTTTCTCGTCAAGGCTTCAGGACCGATCGTTTTGATAACATTAAAGACTTCACTAAAACAGTAGCAATAGTGCCCACAAGTGCAAAAACTGGAGAGGGAATAACGGAGCTTCTCATGGTTCTTGTTGGCTTAACGCAGCAGTACTTGCGAAAACAGTTACAGACTACTGAAGGTGCAGCTAAAGGAACAGTTTTGGAGGTTAAAGAAGAGCCTGGCTTGGGACTTACGCTTAACACTATAATTTATGATGGAGTTTTACGGAAAGATGATTTAATAATTGTAGGCGGCAAAGAAAAGCCGATTATCACAAGGATAAGAGCAATTCTTGTTCCTAAACCGTTGGATGAAATCAGAGACCCACGGGATAGGTTTTCTTCCGTTGATTCTGTTTCTGCAGCTGCAGGAGTTAAAATTGTTGCGCCCGATTTGGAAGGAGCTTTAGCTGGTGCGCCTTTATATTCTGTTCCTGAAGGTGAAGACGTAGCAGATTATGCTGAGCTGGTTTCTGAAGAGATTGGAAGAATTAGGATTGCTACAGATGTGACTGGTGTTGTTTTGAAAGCTGATACGCTTGGCTCGTTGGAAGCCATTGCAGACATTTTAAGGCAAAATGGCGTGCCGATTAGACTTGCAGACGTGGGTGACGTTTCTAAGCGGGATGTTACAGAAGCAGCTGTTGTGAAGGAAAATGAACCATTATACGGTGCCATCTTGGCTTTTAATACTAAAATTTTGCCTGACGCTGAAGAAGAATCAAAAAACACTGGTGTCCAAATTTTCAGTGAAAAAATAATTTACCATTTAATAGATAATTACTTGTCATGGCTTAAAACTCAACAAGAAGCGAAAAGTGAACACGAATTTGAAAAACTAATCAAGCCCGCAAAAATCCGTATAATGGAAGGCTACGTCTTCCGAAGAGCCAAACCCGCAATTGTCGGTGTGGAAATTTTGGCTGGGAAAATAAAACCTAAACTGGCTCTTATAAGGGCTGAAGATGGTGAAGAAGTTGGTGAAATACAGCAGATTCAAGAGAAGGGGAAGGCTTTGTCAGAAGCTCAGCAAGGCATGCAAGTAGCAATATCATTAGACAAGCCTATGGTTGGTAGGCACATTTTTGAAAAAGACATATTATATGTGAAAGTGCCAGAATCCGATGTGAAAGCATTGTTAACAAATTTTTTGGATAAATTAACTGCAGAGGAGCAAGACGCACTAAACGAGTATAATAATTTAATGAGAAAAAAGGCATCGTTCTGGGCAGCATAATCTATGAAGATTGAGATTGAAGCGTCAGCAAGAGCTTGTGTCCACTTTTTGGCTTTTTCCAACTCTTCCTCTTTCAAGTGATACGCGTTCATTTTGCCTTCAACATAAGCAACCAATGGTGCAGTGATTAGTTTAAAACCTATTTTCTTAAGTTTGTCTTTTATGCTCTTCACTGCACTTCCACTGATTCTTGATTGCACCTGTGTGTCAAACGCCGCTGCCAATTTCCTAGAAAAGGACGGTTAAACAAGAAAAAATCAATGAAAGATTACGTGAAGAAACAAGCGGTGTTCTGCGAGTATTTGCCAAAAAAACAAGCCAGTATCTGCCCAAAAGATGAACCTTTGGTGGGGTCGCTTAGATTAAGACTGTTATTCAAACTGTGTAGACATAAATTTGTAAATTTTTTGGGCATAAATCCCATATCAGCTTCCAAAAATTTTCTCGATATTAAACGAAAGACGAGTTACTTTTAGGAATGCGCACCAGCCCTAAAGTAGGTTTAATCTTCTTGCTTGCGTAGGTTTGCCATGTCCTGGAGGTCTAAGGCTATGAAGCCCTCGTCTCGAATTTTTTCTTTGTCCTCTATTTTCTTGGCCATTACTCCTAGAATGCACCCTTTCACATTGTGTATTTGTTTAGCCTTTATGGTCAGTTCGGACAGCAGTCTTTTTGCTTCTTGATAGTTTAGTTCTGTTAGTTTGGCTTCTATGGCTAGGGCTTTTTTGCCTTTGCTTTCTAGGCCTACTATGTCTATTTCTGTTTCTTTCCACCACCACTTTCCGATTTTCTCCATTTGCAAGGGAAGCAGGTTTTTCTTTGTCATCTCAACTAAAACCTCAGCGCATATATCCTCGAAAATCCGCCCTAGATGTGCTTTGAACTCTTCTCTGATGTTCTGCCACACGTTTTTCTCCAATCCCAGTTCAAGTTGCCTCTTGTTTGGTCTGACGAAACCGAACCAGAAGCTGAAGAATGGGTCTCTTATCCTGTATAATCCTCTCTTTGCTTCAGGCTCAGTAACCGGAGTGACTCGCTCGATTAAGTCTAGAATTTCCAATGTCTTCAGGTAGGTGGTGGCGTTTTCTCGGCTCAGTCCAGTTGCGTCGGCAATTTCGCTTATGGTGTTCTTGCCTAGGGCTATAACTGAGAGTATATCCATGTAACGTTGAGGAGCCCTAATTTCTTCCATAAGAAGCATTTCGGGTTCGTCATGCAAGGCTGAGCGTTTGCTCAAAATCTTTTCAACAATATTTTCTTCCACGCTTAGATTGTCATCTATGTGCTCTAGGTAAGCCGGGGTTCCTCCAAAACTGCCGTAGATCATTACCAGTTCTTCAGCTGAATACTTCTCGAACCACTCGAACAGATCTAGATACTTTAAGGGCTCAATTTTCAGGGTGGCTGTTCTTCTTCCGTAAAGAGGTGCATCTCCTCTTAGTGCTACTCTTCGTATTGCGCCGATTGAAGAGCCAGAGAGAATGAGAAGACATTTGGTTTTGGAAAGTTTCTCATCCCAATACTTCTGCAACATTGATATGGCACCACCAACGTTTGTTAGCCTCTGAAACTCATCAAACGCTACGACACCATTGGCTCCGCACTTTTTGGTGAAATATTCCATAAACGAAGCGAAGTCCACAAATCTGAAGCCTTCAAAGAACTCGCTTTCGACAACACGAGAGAATTCAGCTAAAATTGTTTTTTCCTCAGCGTTGGGAACATAAAAGTAGAGCCCATGCTTATCTTTCATGAATTCTTGAATGAGTCTAGTTTTTCCAACTCTCCTTCGACCGTAAAGGAGCACGAGAGCTGCCCTTTTCTTGGTGAGAAGTCCGTTAAGCGCTTGCAGTTCGTCTCGTCTATCAACGAATTGTAGAATCATGATTGTAACAATCTTGATTGTAACATTTAAGCTTTACCCAGCACTTTTTCAAGCCTCTCCGGGACGATGGCTTTAAAATATCAAGCTTCCATAGTCGGTATGTTGAAGTGATTAGGCTTAAGAGGGCTTCCAGTGCAAAGCAAGGCTTCAAACGAAAAAATGGCTGGTTCAGAGTCTCTTTTAAGAGGCGATGACATCAAGCCTTACTACCATGTTGCTCCAAATCTATTCATTGCTAGAAATTGTTTGGAGGAAAAACGAGAGAAAATTGAAGAACTTAAGAAACCGAAAATAGTTTCTCAAAGGATTGTGGCCCATGTTCTTACTCCTATTGACCATATCATTATTATGTCAACTTTGGATCAAGAAGGATTGCTGAATGTAGATACTGTAGAAAATACGATTATCACAGATTCTGAGTATGACATGAGATATGTGCTTGCATTCCTTAATTCGAAGTTTGTGTCTTGGTTTGCATACACTTTTATTTTCAATAAGGCGGTTCGCACAATGGACTTTGACGATTACTATGTTGGCAAAATCCCAATATTCCCAGCTGATAAGGATGAGCAGAGGTCAGTAATCGAATTAGTTGATGTGATGCTAAAACTTACAAAGCAGCTCGTGGAATCGAAAGCAGATTTCATGGAATACGTTAACAAATATCCAAGACTTGACGATGTGAAGCTGGAAACATATTACAAGAATACCCCTGCAAAAGACAAGCAAGTACTGATTCAGTCTAATCAGAAGGGAACAATCAAGAGCATTGGTATGCAAGAAACTGAAGGCCGGCTCATATTCAAACTTGACTTTTCCACAGAAGAAAAAGAATATTCAGGGGTCGAGGTGCTGAGGCTAAAAATAGATAATGAAGCATTAAGGTGGTTCATAGCTCAGTCTATTCTAAGCAACAAAAAGCTTGGGAAAGGAAACATTCTGGGAAAGTTGCTACAGCTTCCTATACCTCGTTTCAATAAAGACGAGGAGGAGAATTTGGAGGTAATAAAAGAAATTATGAATGACTATCAGAAAATATCAAGGAAACGCGTTCAATTAGAAAAGGAAATTTCAGACTTGGAAACCACAATCAATCAGAAGATTTATAAATTCTATGACCTTAGCGAGGCGGAGATAAAAATCATTGAATCATCGTTAGAACCAGGTTCTATTGTACTCAGGTTATTGGCTTAAATCGATAAACTCGAGTCTTTCAATTCCCCTTCATGGGATTTTTGCCCTGCATCCCAAAATCCATTTTGCGGAGAAAATCAAAAGAAGGTTTAGAGAACTTCTTTCTCAAAAATAACCCCAAAAAAGGCTTAATTAGGCTAAAATTAGTAGTGGGGTAGCTGGGATTTGAACCCAGGACCGCCAGCGCCCCAGGCTGGTATCCTTGACCAAGCTAGACGACTACCCCGTTTTCCATGCTTTGGAATAGACGAGTACCCTTCTTGTTTATTTTCTTTTCCTGAAGAGTTTAATGCCATCCATGTCTGTGACGTATTCGAACCCAGCCTCTATCAGCTGGCATGCGTGATCCAATGTTTTGGCAACCTTGCAGACGTATTCATCCTCTTTAAAGTTTACAAGTTGAGTGTAGATTAACGTGTTTTTGATGTTCTTGTGTCCTAGAAGCTGCATGACGTGTAGGATGTCTTTTGTTTTTGCGTATTCCATTGTGGCTTTCCAATGGCGGAAAGTGTGGAAGTGAATCTGAAATATCCTCGGGTTTCCAAGCTTGAAGGCTGTTTTCTTCCTCTGCTTAAGGAAGGCTTTTCTGAGGTAGAACTTGTTTTTGTACTCGAAAACTTTCTCGTTTTTCATTGGAAGGTTTGAAAGCATAGTGGCAAGCTTGTTTGAAATTTTAAATATTCTTGGATTGCTGAATTTTTCCGGGGTGATTCTTATGGTTTTGTTTATCAGGTCTACCTCCTTCCATTTTAGGTTGAAGGCTTCACCGCACCTTACACCAGTCTCTTTAAGAAGCTGGAGGAACGTTGCCATTTGAAGGGGGCATCCAGCTATTAGCTGGTCAATCTCCTGTTCTGTCGGTATGAATGGAAGCTTCTGGACAGGCTTATACCTCGGCGGACTCCAGCTTAAACCGTTCTGTTTTGCGAATGCTGAGTAGGCTTTAACCGCTTGCCACTTGCGAGCTTCGCTCCAAGAGTTCTGTTTTGCAACGACTTCTTTAACGCTTGCAGGGTCGAGTATGTCCGCACCCCTCTTAGCCAAGACTTCAAGGATGTACCCATAACCTTCAATTGTCGCTTCGCTGTACCCCTCCTTCTTAAGGTTCCATTTGAAGTTGAAGATGCAGCTTTCAACGTTTGGTTTTAGGCTTTTCCCTGCGGCTCCCGCATCCCGCTTTTCGCCTAACGCTTTTTCCTTTAAGGCCATGACGGAGCCTCTTCCGGGCGGATCCCATCCTTCCATGGCTTCAGCCATGGTCAGGGGCTTTGTTTTTCTTGGCTCCGACACCGCCGAGCCCTCGGAGCTGCATTCAGTATAGTTTTCTGCGTCTTCGCCTTTTAAAATCAACGTATCAATAGTTTCAACATGTTGAGTTCCGCTTAGACTGTTCAGGCTTCTTTTCGTGTGGTTGGGGTCTGTGAACCTGTATGCGCATTCTCTGCAGAGCCAACGCTGGACAGCGGTTCCATCAGCAGAGTAGCGTAAGCCATCCTTGTAAAGCCTTTTTGAGCCGCATTGTGGACATGCGATGTCGCTGTCTTCAGCGTTTTGCATTTTCACCCATCAGCCTTTCCGCGTGTTTGGGGTTGGGTCGGGGCTTTCAGAGGCTCTTCTCCGCTGTCTATTCGGAATCCGCCCTTTAAGGCGGACACCTTCCAGCCCCAATCTTGGTTTTCTTCGCCTGCGCACCTCTTTTATGGGTTGTTGTGAGCCTCCCAACCCGAAGTCTCCCCTCTAGGCTTGGCTTTGCCTCTCCCAAAGTTCCCTGCATTCTTCGCATAGCCAGACTTTCTCGCCTTTGAAGGTCTCTGCTTGCCAGCTCGTCAGCTTCGTCTGTCCGCAGACTGCGCATGGATGCCAGCCGTAGAAGCCGTCGCTCCAATATACAGCCTTAAAATTCCGCAATTTGTTGATTTTGCCGTTTTCGTCTATTTTTGGCGATTTTTCGTTTAAAGAAGCCTCACTTGTGCTTAGAGAAATATTTGCACGCGGGCTGGTTTCGCTTAGAAAGTGGCGGGTGTAAAGCTCTTCTATGGATATTTCCCGTTCGCTGATTATGCTTTCTCTGAGCGAAAGGCTGTTGTGTGCAAATATTTGTTCTGCCTCTTTCAGCCAAGCTTTCAGCGTTTCAAGCGTGAAGATAGACGAAAACTGCAAATTCGTGCAATTGCGGGATTTTTGGTTAGCATGAATAATCTTAAAAAGTTGGCGTCTCTTGTCGTTTGGGTCCGGCCTGCTTGTCAGGTAACCTATGCTACAGAGAAAAGTAGCCCATCGTCTTATGGCGTCGCTGGATTTTTTGTCTTCTGATTCGCTGTTCCATTTTTCGGTTAGGTCTTCTATGGTGAACTCCTGTTTTTCTTTAGCTACTTCTTCAACTGCTTCGTGGTAGAATTTTATAATGTGTCCCGGCGCTGAGGTTTCGGTTGTTTCCTGTATGTTGTTCCATAATGCTATGACGAAGTCGTAGTCGCGTCTTGTTACCATTATGTAGCGTTCTTCAATTTCCTTCTTTTGGTTGGCTGCGGGGTCTTCGGCTTCTGTTTCGGGTTTGATTTTTCTTATTACGAGGGGTCTTTGTGCGAAGTGGAAAAGCGCTGAGACTTTGATGAGGTTTGTTAGGTGTTTGAAGTCTCGCATTGAGCGTGGCGACCTGCTTGGGAAAGCCTGTGCGAATTTTACGGCGTATGGGTCTACCGCTTTTATTTCGCTTAGTTGGTTTTTGAGGAAGTGTATGTAGCCTTCTAGGAGCATGTAGTCGAAGTCTTGTTGGAACATCCATGGGTAGGCGGATTTTTTGCCTGTTAGGATGTTGGCTGCCGCGTATTTCTTTTGGGTCATTTCCGGCGTTATGGTGAAGCCTCTTGTGGCGAGGTCCTGCACGTACTTTTCCTGGGTGCTGCAGAATATGGTGGCTGGCCAGCCTTGAATTATGACGTGTTGGGTTTGCAGTTGCCCTTTGCCCGACTTGTCTGTGAAGCGGTAGCTGATCTGGTGCGCATCGTGGCTTAGGATAGGCCTCAGCATGTTGAAGGTTTCGAAGTGCGGCGCCTCAAGGAAGACGAGGATTTTGCCGTTAAGCGCGACCAAGTAGCGGCTGTCCCGCATTTTTTGTATCCATGCTTCTTTCTCTTCTGGCGTTGCGTCTTTGTCGGGTTTGCTTGATGGCAGTATTAGGTCTCCGTTTTTGTCTATGAGGGTGCCGTGCTGGTGGATTAATGCGGTTGGGCTTAACCCGCCGAGAAGCCAGACATCGTCTTTTGGGAAGTATTTTAGGGCTTGAACCACGTTGTAGCTTTTGCCTATGCTGCTTTCGCCCCGCAAGAAGAGGTTTATGGGTTCAGGCGTGTAGGCGCTTAGGGCTGTTAGGAAAACCATGTTCTTTGTAACTACATCCCTGCGCACAGTTCTGCTTAGATGCCTCAGAAACTTGCAGTAGAGGTTAGGGTCTACGGCTAATACGTCTCTAGCCCTTAACCCTCCGAGGCTTTTCAACTCGTCGAAGTTGAATAGGCTGCCTGCCAAACCTGCTCATCGCCTATCAAAAGCTATGCTTGTTTAGATGGAATTTTGAAATGCGACTCCTTTCCAGCCGAAACGTACTGTCCGCCATGGGCCCTAACAACTTCAGCTATCCTCGCAAAGTTTTCAGAGCCCATAAACTGTTTAGGCTTTATTATGCAGTAGCCTTCCCTCTGCTCGAATGATAGCAGAGCCCTTAGATCTTCTGGAAAAAGCTCCTGGACATCTTTCTCATTGAAGGTTTTGGCTGGTTTTGGCGCTTTTGAAAGCCAACCCTCGATAAGCCCTAGCATGTGGGCTCTTGCAACCTCAACCTCATCCTCATCCTCTACTGCGGCTTTAAGCGTGTATTCCTCCCGCATCCAATCTTCACCGTCGCTAGCCTTTCTGGAGTATCCCTTAGTCACCGTTAGCTCAACTATCTTCCCCAAACTTCATGCCTCCCTCTTCTGGAGGCTTCCAGTCCTCGACTGCCCGTTGATGTACTTTCCCCTCAGGTACTCATCTATCATGTCGACATGGTAAAGCAGCGCATCACGGTCTTCAGCTTGGACTTCTATGCGCCACCCGTAGGCTCCCCTCTGCCCACGCGTCAATGTGAGGCGGAAAGGCTGGGCTACACGCTGAACGATGTTCGTTGTCTTCTCCTGTTCACACATACATGTGTCCTCTAACTATGGCCCTCTCGATTGGCGTCAAATCCCATGTTGCAAGCGCAGCGAAGAGGTTCGGCGTAAGCCTCTTCAGGAGCATTGGGTCTTTAGGCGGGACGGGCTTCCAACCGTCAACCTCCCACAAGACGTGGTAGTTTCTCAGCCTATGCGTAACCTCTTCGACGAGTATTTTCGCTGGGATTATTGGCGCTGGACATTGGACAACCTGGTTTTTAATGTTGTACGTGTTTAGGGGATGCGTTTGGTCTATGGGCTGCCACTGGAATGTTCCCTCTGGAAGCTTAACATCGCCGAGGGTTTTTCTGGGCTGACGAATCCAACGGTCAAGCCTCTCCACGCTGAATATGGCGCTTCCATCCTCAATCTTCAGGCAGAAGCATTGTTTGGTGTCGGCGCGGCATATAGCAAGCCTTGGGTCTCCATCAACGTTTAATCCAGCCCTTTTGAAGCTTTCATAAACGTCTATGAGCTTCTTCCCATGCCTGAGATGCCCGTAGACGCTCATCAGCTCCCTTCGTATCTCCTCCCTCCTAAGCTGCGCGTTTCGCCTGAAAGCCTCCCTTAACGCCTTAAACTCCTCTTCAGCTTTCTCCCTTGGAACTTCGAGTTCCTCAACTTTCACGGACATCATTCCCCTCACGCTGTGAGATGCTTTCAAGCCTTAAACGGACAGCCTCACTTACGAACTCGGCTATGCTGCGGTAAGTCTTCGCTTTTTTAATGGCGTTTTCCACTTCTGAGACAAGCTCACCCTTAAGGCTTACCTTCCTGAATCCCATATATTTTCACTCCAATTTTACGGTAGAATTATGCTTTATTTATAATAATTGCGTCATTATCGCTCTAAAAAATGCGAGCCTTTTCACGCGAGTTTTTACATAAGGCTTATTAAAAAGCATGTGCGGTAAATTTACTGTAAGGTGTCATCGTGAGCGGGCGGGACTATTATAAGCCGAGCCTTAAGAGGGAGTTCATAGAGCGCATTGAGGAGTTTGTGAGGGAGTATCCGGAGCACGGTTTTAGAAGCGTAGCCCAATTCATAGAGGATGCCGTTAGGCGTAGGGCCGATGAGCTCCGCGTATTCCAGCTTACCCCTCGCCTAATGCACTTCAACACGTATGAGAACAGGGTGACGATAATGGATAGGAAGCTTGGGTGGGACGACAAGGAAGGTAAGAGGCAGCCGCGTATGATAGACGTATACATCAAACCAGTAGGGGAAAACGAGTTCACCTTCTGGTGTGAATACTGCAACAGCAACGAGTGCGAACACGTGAAATACGCAGTCTCAATACCCGACAAAACCATAGAGCCTCTGCGTAGAAGGGGATGGAAATACGTTAGAACGCCCAAGGATAATAAACTTTCACGAGCATAATGATTTTGACACTTATAGCACTGTCTTTAAAGCACCTGCACGAGTAATAAAAAATAAATAAGAATTTTGGAAGAGCAAGATGAAGCGGCGAAACTCTGGAGTATGGAGTAATCTCGAATAGTTTTCTTCAGTGCAATTTTTAAATATTGTTCCGAATAATTTAATTGTGGTTGTTGGATTGAATTCGGAAAAGCCTTGTCGTGAGTTGTCTGTTGGTGAAATTTTCTCGTTGACTTTGAATATGTATTTATCCAGGTTTTGGCAGTTCTTCTGCGTTTTTCTGGTTGCGGGGATAGTGACTGGGCTTTTAAGCCTTGCTGTTATGACATTGTTTCCTATGCCTGCGCAGCCGAGTTCGTCGGCTTCTTTCGAGGAGTTAACGGCCTACCTTTTCGCTTTGCTTTACAGGATCATCATTGTCGGTGTTTTGCTGGGTCTCGTTTCCTGGATTGTAGGCTGTGTTACAGGAGGTTTCGCCGTTAAATATGCTTCTGATCTTATTGAGGGGCGCTCTCCAAGTCTGAGTGGGAGCCTGAACTTTGCCTTCTTGAAGCTTCCATCTTTGCTTGTTGCACAGTTTATAGCCGGTGTTTTATTCGTGGTAGGGTTAATTCTTCTGATTGTGCCGGGTATAATAATTGCCATAATGTTTTCTTTAACAATTCCAGCGATAATCATAGAGCAGAGGGATGCCTTCGAAAGTTTGAGTAGAAGCCGGAAGCTTGTGAGCAACCGTTGGCTCAAAGCGTTCGCAGTTCTACTGTTAATAGCCATAATAATTCTGGTTGTAAGCTCAGCGGCCAGCTTATTAGCGTCACCCCTCAACGCCATCCTGCCCAATGTTGACCAGTTAGTTTCAAACGTGACAGCGGCATTCGCAACGCCAATATCACCTATAGCAGTAACCTACCTATACTACGCAATGACAGCCAAAGAAGCGCAGCAACCTCCACCGCCACCCCCACCAAATTTCTAATCTAACGTGCCTCAACACAGGCTCTCCATATTTTCAGCCCCTTTTGGTGCATCCACGTAACTTTAATGCTGCCAAAAAATAGCCGCATTTTGTCTTTTTACAATGTTTAAAGAATTGAAAGTTTTGTCAACACTCTTTTACAGCGACTAATAGAATTTTTGCATGTTCCAATGCGCATGACCCTCACGGTCAAACAGAAGATTCTGGATATATTTCTTGAGAAGAGTCTTGCAAAAATAGGGAAATAGCCAAAAGAGCAAGCATAATAGAATAATGGTGCAGGAAATAATAAATGTCCTACATTAACCAGCAAACTTAAGAAAGTTAATGACAAAGCTTTTTAGAGTAATACAGTGGCAAAGACCTGTTTCTATAATTCACAATCTTTTTATTTCTATATTTGACTCAGAGTTTATATATCAGACCTAGTAAAGTGTAATATACTATGTGCAATAATCATGAACGGTGAAAAAATGTCAGTTTCTTCGATAGAATATCCATCTTCTGCTCTTCGTTATGCACTTTTGAACGTTAAGCCTGTACCCTTTGAAGAAATTGTGAAAATAAGAGGAATTAAGTTTTTGAAAAAAGGTATTCGGTACGAACCGGAGAAACAGTTTGATAAAATTGAGGATTTTGTTACTTTCAGGTATGGACAAATATTCAGTAGAATGCCAATACCTGAATCTTTTAGTGCAGAATATATTTTTAATCACTTCGTTAGCAACACCATAAAAAAAATTGAAGAAGATAAAGAGCTGAAGGATGAGCTGGAAAAAAAGGAAAAATCATTACTTGGTTTTGTAGATTTTATCCAAAAAAGATTCGAAAACGATATGCATGCTTATTATATGTCAGAGGCGGATCGCTTTCTACGTTCAAATCTGCCTTTATCGTTTTTTGCGCAGACTTCTATGTTCATCAATACATATCAAAAGTACTTGTCGCTGGTTAAAAGAATTGTAAGACGATATGAAATTTTGTCCAGTTTAGGAGGGGTTAGAGACAGATTAAGGAGCCATGAACAGCAATTAAATTTGATGAAAAAAGTGCTGGCACCGCTAATAGATGGAATGGACCTCTTTTGCATAGATGCTTTATCTCTCAAATTGTATGTTACTATATGGTCTGCAGAGAATATTGAAGAAATAGAAAATCCAAAATTCCTCGACATAAATAAACTTGAACCAAGCTATTTTCAAGAGTATCTTACAAATTATAGTATCCAACTCAAGAATATAAGGAAACTTATTTTCCAGATGTCAAGAAAATACGATCCAGAAATATTTAAAAAAGAAGTTGTATCTGGCAATTCTGAAACTACAATGCTAAGCAAACTGTTATCTTCTAATCTATAATTAATAGGAGATTGATTTGAGTCGAAATGCTATTTCCGGATGTTTTTATTTAGATTCATGCGTAGTTCTTTCTGAAATTTTGGGGCAACATAGCTCACGAATGACTAAATTCAAGAAAGATGTAAAAGAATATGGAATTGCCTGTTATGTTTCTGAGTCGGTCATGAAGGAATGTGAAGGAAAGATAAAGAAAACCACAGACTTTCTAGGCGGGATTCTTAAGGATGTTATTACAGTTTACTTGGAAGGAATAAGGTCGCCAAGAAAACTTGATACTACAAAGGTTTCAAACGATGACCTACATAGAATAAAAGAAGCTTTTCTTACAGTAAATCAAACTGCAAGAGAATTCGACTTGATAACTGATCCATTCCAAGCGGTGGAAGAGTGGATTGTTGAAAAACTCGAAAGAGAAATAGCAAAACCTAAGGGAATCACTCTTGATGAATTTGTCACGTCTCTAACAGCGACTATTTTGGATGAAATCAACAAATTACAGTCTGATTTTGAAAGGATAGTAGAGTTGGAAGCCGATTATATAACCAAGTCGAATCAAACTCCAGATCCACAAGTTACCCAAATACTGATTCAAAACGGCATACATCAACCAGATGCAAACCATATTTCTGTCGTTGCGTCTCACCAAAAGAATATCGGTGAAAAGGCCATTTTTCTTACATTCGATTATAAATCAATACTTTTAAAATGGGATAGAATCAGACGAGTTAGCAACATTATATGTTGTGACCCAATTTATGGATTAAGTCACCTTAGGTAAATGTGAACACTGGTTCTTTCTGTAAACTTTAGCCCTTTCGACAATGATTAATTCCTTGGTTACAACCTATTCAACAATGGTTCGCCTAAACCTACATAATTCACGCGCGCCTCACCAAATTTAATTTTCGGTTGGCTCTAAACAAATAGCTGAAAAATGTATATGAAACTCCTATGAGCCGTAATCCAATATTCCGTTAGCGATGACTATAAAAAAGTTTAATTAGCATGCGCTGGCTTGGATTGCAAATCTCTAATCATTTCCTGAACAAAGCTTTTTTCTAAGGAGTTTTTAATTCCTTCAATATATTTTTTGCAACCGTTGAAAGGTATATTGGAAATAGGTTAACGCCTTTCGCAGATATTTTGAATGCTCCTTCAACCTCTTTTTCGCCTGTTCTCTCAACGTCGGCTATGAAGGGCATTTTCATCACTCAAGCTTCTGCACAACGTCTTTCACCCTTACGTGGAGAACCCCGTTCATCCTGTAGAGGTCTGCTATGGCTTTGAACGTTGAGTTCCTCTTTATGAGCTTTTGTGGTCCATTGTAGTCGTGTGGTTCAAGCCTAGCCCTCCACTTTTCGTTTACAAGTACAACCGCTGATCCGGGGTAAATCCTCTCAACCGATATTTCGTACACCTTGCCGGCTGGGGCTTTCGCGGCTGATGAAACAGTGTATTTTCCATAACTGGAGTCTGACACGAGCTCCTCGCTTATTAGGTGGTTTAAGGCTGCCCTAACAATTTGCTGGTTTGCCCACTCAAGTTCCGCGTCTGAAGACAGCTGTTCTAGGGTTGCACCTTCGGCTCCCATTTCGAGGAGCTTCATGTAAAGTATGCGTGAAGCCCTGCGCGTTTCCCTTTTGAACTCGTTTAGGGTTTCAGCCTCTGTTTTTATGGTTTCAGGTTCAACCTCAACTTTTACGGCTTCAGCATCAATCCGCCTTATCTCATCCATTGTGAGGGGGTTTGGCGTCGGCTTAGGCTTCTTCCTCAATATTGGCTGAAGCTTGGCGTTTATGTTCTCAGCTATCCACCGCATCTTCTCAGCTCTTTTTCTGCTTGCCCACAGGTAAACCATGTCTAAGCTTTCGTTAGCAGCAAGTATCGTAACCTTTCCAGGAGCCTTCCTGCCCGTTCTCCCCCTACGCTGTATGTATCTTATCTCGCTTGGGATCGGCTCGTAGAATATGACGTGCTCCACGGCAGGTATGTCTAAGCCCTCCTCAGCTATGCTTGTGGCCACTAGAACGTTTAACTCTCCATTTTCAAGCATCCTTATGCGCTCAACCTGTTCATCCTGCCTTAAACCCTCATCCCCAAGCCTTGAAGCCTGCCCAACAAACCTTTCAGCCCTAACGCCGTCCACCCTCCTAAGCTCTTCAACAATATGCTTTGCGGTGTCCCTATACTGCGTGAAGACAAGCATCCTGGAATTGGGCTTAAAGTTAAGCTGCTGCCTCACAGTCTCCCTCAAAAGCTCGATTTTTGGATGCTCAGGGAGTGAAGCGTCAACAATGTTTTTCAGCGCTTTATACTCTGGGTCGTTTGTTAAAACTGCGTAGCTGTGCTTTTCGCGTTTTTCAGCTTCAACCCTATCGGTGAATGCCTTAAGCGTGTGTACGCCTTGAGTCTCCAAAAGCTCAAGCATGTGGAACAGCGTTAGTGCTAGCGATTGGTTTATTATTGCCGTAAAAAGCCTGCCACGCTCCTCCTCTATGCTTTCAGCCTCAAGCATATAGCGAAGCTCATCGCCAACCTCAATTAGGCATTTCCTAGTCACATACTCGGGCTTACGCTTCAGAAAGCCGTTGCTTATCAGCCAATTAAGCCTCCTGTCAAGCATGCTCCTAATTTGGCTTTTAAGGGCTAAGTACTCCCTCGGAAGGTTTACACGCCTCCACTCCATCTCTATCGGCTGGATGTAGGGCTTAACGTCCAAGTCGCCTTCGCTTCTAAACTCGACACGCTCAATGTAGAGGTTTCTGCACACGTCAAGAACCCTACGTATGTCTGAGCCCGGTGAAGCCGTCATCCCAAGGATGAGGGGGTAGCGTGCCTGAGCAACATATGTCCTCGCTATGTCTGTGTAAGCGTACTCCTTAACAGCCCTGTGGCACTCATCAAAAACCAGTAAGCCGTACTTTTCAAGGTTAAGCCTCCCCTCAAAAAGGTCGTTTCTAACAACCTGCGGCGTTGCAAACACAATTTTTGCTTCACCATTCCAGAAGATGCCCCTATGCTCAGCAGGCGTCACGCCCGTTAAAACAGCCGTGTCCCCCTCCCTCAGCTTCAAAATTCTCAGGAAGGTTTCCCTATGCTGCATTACAAGGGGCCTTGTGGGAGCCATAACCAAAACCTTCGCTTCCCTATAGTTGTAGAGGATGTTTGCCGATACAAGCGCCGATATGACGGTTTTTCCAAGGGCTGTGGGCAAAACTACAAGCGTGTTCCTTTCAGAGGCTGTGTCTGCTATGCGTTTCTGGTAGAGCCTAAACTCTACGGTTTTCGGCCATACAAGCGGGTGCTCAACGAATTTTTGCTGTTCAAGCATTAAATCTCTATGACCTCTTCTCCCTTCCTCCGCCTAACAGCTTCAACCTTCGGGTTTACAGCTTCAAGAATGCCCATCAGCTTCGAAAGCTTTTCGTATTGGAAAATTTCCCTGTACTCTTCAAGCTCGGCTGTTGACCTTAAAACCAATCCTCGCCTCTTCTTTGGGCTTCCATCCTCACCGACAGGGTTAAGCTCAACTGCAAGCCTGCTAGGCGAACCCTTATATGCTGGAAGCTTCAAAACGAAAACTCCTTCAACGCTTGTCCTCATCCTGCTCCAATCCTTTCCATTCTTCAGGAATTCTGTAAGCTTCTCCTCAGACAATTAAGGCACCATTTAATGTTACGTGTTTCAAAGTTAAAATTTTTGGGTCTCAACTGTTTGAGGCAGCTCCTCTTCATCCGCAACCTCTTTATCCGTGTCGCTTATCCCCCACTCATTTATTATGAATGGCACCTTCCTCTCAGGCAGGTAAGGCGAGTCTATAACCGTTGCAACCCTTGTCCCCTTCTTCCCCCTCCTAATCATAACCCTGTGGGTGCAAGCGTGCGCCATAACGTGTCCCCCAGCCGGCCTGTCAGGATTGCCGTAAATTATCGCAGGGTTTGTTTGAATCTGGTTTGTGATGACGACGGCTATGTTGTAGGCTTCAGCCAGCCTCAAAAGCTTATGCAGGTACTGGTTTAGCTTCTGCTGCTTTGGGGACAGCTCCTCAAGCCCTACGTACTCAGCCCTGAAGTGGCTTATCATGCTGTCAACAACCACAAGCCCAGCCTTCTCCTCTGGAACCTTAACGAAAAGGTGGTCCATAAGAAGGCACTGGTGGTCGCTCGTGTAGGCCCTCGCAACAATTATGCCGTCAAGAATCTTCTTCCCGTCTAAACCCCTCTTAGAGGCTATCTGGTAAACCCTCTCAGGGCTGAACGTCCCCTCGGTGTCCATGTAAATGACGTTCCCGCCCAACCCGCCGCTGTCTGGTGGAAGCTGAGCTGTGACGGCTAGGGTGAGGCATATCTGGGTTTTACCAACACCGTAATCCCCAATAAGCTCAGTCATAGCCTGGGTTTCAACGCCCCCGCCCAAAACGTCGTCAAGCCTCTTAGAGCCCGTTGTGCAGCGCGCAAGGTTTTTACGCTTCTCCCAAATCTCAAAAGCCTTAACGAAACCGTAGTTCATAAGCTTCCTAGCCTCCATGCAAACCTTAAGGGCCGTCTTATTGTCAACGTTCGCCCTGGAGGAAACCTCCCTAACGGGCGTGACGGCCAAAGCCTCAACCGTTGTGAAGCCTGCGCTTCGAATCTTTGAAAGCGTTGAGGGACTAACACACTTAATCCTGCCCAAATCATCCGCCACGCCTACCCCTCCCAAAATAAGCTTCACCCCACTCAAGGCTGCTGTCGGCTATCTTGCTCCAACAACGCCTACAAATCGGAAGCCTCTCACCCTTGAAGAGTATAAACACCTCAACGTCAGTGTTCCTGCACTTGCCATTCCAAGGGTTCCTGCAACGCTCAGCCTTAGACATGCACCCCGCTCCCCCTCACAGTTTTCCAGCCGTTACCATGCAGGCCAGCTTTATCAAACTCCTTAACCAATTCGGTTTGGTGACTCTGCAAGAACTCCTCAAGGCTTTCTTTCTGGCTCTGCCAGCCATACCTGGAACTAACGAATCTACCCCAATAATGCGGATACCTACACAGAACTTCCAAGAGAAGCTTACGCTGAAGAACAGACAAGCCGTCAAGCTCCAAGCCTAAAGCTGCATGGAACATAGACGCTCACCCTCCAACCGCAAATTCAGCGTTTCATGAAAGAAAGTATAAAAAAGCAACGGCGAATCGACATCTGCAGACAGTGGAGAGAGATAAGTTAAAGTGAAATTGCATGTGTATAACAAAAACTTATAGATGTTTTGCGCTTGCGCATCTCCTTCTCCACAATCTGCTTAACATTTATCTTTACACTATAGCTTATAATAACATAAGGTTTTTCTATGAGCTTCACCAATTACTAATAAGATGCGTGGTGTAGTATGGCTAAAGTTTCTCTTGAAAGCCCAGTTAACGTTGTCGCTGTTCACGACATAGATTTAGAAAAAGCTCTGCGCAGGCTTGACATTTACCAGAAGCTTATTAGCGGAACAATGAATTGTATGATATGCGAAGAAACCGTGAACATGGAAAATCTTGGTGCATTGATGCGCGTTAACGGCAAAGTCAAGGTTATCTGTGATAGACCAGCATGTTTTTCCGCTGCAATGAAAATGAGTAAGGCTTTGAAAGAGTGATCCCGCTGAGGGATAAGCCTTCTTTGCCTTTTCTTCCGGATTTTTGGAATGGCTCTTTGACATCATAGGAGCAATTCTTAAATATATAGGAGCTTTTACTTTACTGCTCTTATTTGTTTACCTGGCAAATCCAGGGTATTTCGAAAAGATAATTTTACACATCCTAAGGATTGTTTCTTATGTTTCAAAGCGTCTTGATAAAATCTATCTTGAAAGGGATCTTAACCATACTATCAGAGATTCAGTCAAATCATTGGAAAAGTTTCTTCCAGTGTCTTCTCCAGAACTTAAAGTGATATGGACTGAAAGTGAAACTCTTGAGGGCTACCTTGAGAGAGGCTTTGTTGTAGTTAGAATGAAATATCATAAGAATAGGGCAAGGAACATTGCTAGGGCCTTGACAATTTACATTCCAGAAATTTTGCCCTTCGAAGCAAGAGCAGTGATGGACCCTGATTTAGCATTGGCTATGTCAAGCGTAATAGCAACAAACATAGCAGAACGTGACCCCTTAGTCGTCCAGCAAATCTATGAAGCAGTAGATGTGAGGTTCCAAGACTCTTCAAAGGGGAAGGATTTACTTGGAAATTTGCAAGAAATAGATGAGCAAAGCTTGTTTTCCAGAATACTTGCTCCACAGATTATAAGGGGTTGTTTAAAAGCCTATCCCAGAAGACCTCAAGAGCTACAAGATGAGATTCAAAAACTGATAGAAATACTCAGCACTCTTATAAGAGGTGAACTTTTGCCTCGCCCCATACTGAATGGCAAATACATAAACCTTGCTATAGTAAGAGTTGCAAGTCCTGAGAAAATAATTTTAGACCCTGAACTTGAATCTCACTTAAAATTTGCCAAACACTGCCGAACAAAAACCCTTTATGTGTTGGCAGCGGGAACTAAAGCTAAGCTGGCATCTAAACTAACCCAGAGAATTTCCAAAGAGATGAATTGTAAAATAGATTTTGAAGACGTATACAAGGGCACGTATAAAGGAAAATTAACAGATATTTATTGCTCAAAACTGTCAGGTTCCATTTGAAGGGCATGTCTAACAGTATTTTATAACGGTTTTCTCGTTATTTTCTAACTATTATGATTTTTCCATGCCGATTTTTTGGTAAAATTGTTCTTATTCACCCTACACGCAGTCAGCTGTCGACTTTTTCCGTTATTAGGCTTATGCTCTTTGCATATTCAAGACTATGCGCAAGGTTTCGCTTTCGCTCTGCCAAGTTTTTGGCATATCCTATCAATTAGCTCTTTGCGCGCACACAAACTCGAAAATAAGGTAGATACCACGTAGAAGATTTTTCCGTAAGTTTTAAGCAGCTTACGACTGCAATAAAATTTTTGCTAAAAAGGAGCAAGGAAAACACTTAGTTCTTAAAAGAAATGCGGAGATCATAGCGGCGCATATACTGGAAGCTCGATTTTGAATATTTATTTTTAATTCGTATCTCAGATTCATAAAACTATTTTTCATGTGGGTGATTTTATGATTTGAACTTTATGGGAGGCGTTTAGAAGCGATGGCACTTCCGCTGTTTCCTCCGGAACTTTTTACGCTGATGGGCATAAATGCATTTTTAGCCGTGAGTTTGCTGACTTCCCTGTTTGATGAACGGTTTCCAGTGGCTGTTCCCTACGTTTATGAGGGCGCCGCCTTGGCTGGTTTCGGTCAAATCTGGATAAGCTACGTCTTCCTGTCTTCTTCAGTTGAGGCGCGCTTTTGGTGTGGCATGCTTTACTTGGCTGTCGCCCTGGTTAACATCTTCAGCGTGAATGTTTACGTTGCTGTCAACAAAAAGCTGTTAAAGGTCGCGGGAGCATTTCTGGCAACCGTAACCATTCCTATGGCCTTTGCATCTTTTGTTTCAATTTCAAACTACGTTAACGGGTTACCAATGTCTTTGCCGCCGCTTCCAATAGTTCCAGTTGAAAGCATCTACATAGTTCTAACGGTTTGCGTGGTCATACTCGGGCTCAGCGTGGCGCCGTCGATTGATCTGCAAACGTTAAGAAAAAATTTGAAGCGAAGAAGCCTCAGGTCTTCCATCGCTTTGCCTCAACCAGCGACAGACCCCAACATTGATCCTGAAAGTAAAAAAGATGAAAAAGGAGGTGAAAATGGAAATGGATGAAAGGAAAAGGAGGCGGTTCCTAAGGACCTTCCTTCTGTTACTCGCCTCACTGCTCATAGTGACTGCAAGCGCCAGCGTCTACAACATTATGTTTATGCAGGCGACGCCTATCAGCGCTTACGGCGCCAAAGTTGTATTCTATAACGGTGCAGATGCGTCAGAAGCGGGAACAAGCATCGGAACCAATGGAACCTATGTGGAGTTCACAAGCATGTCAGGATGGCCCAACGCCACCAGAGTCTACGAAAACGCAACGGTTATCAAAAACCTGGACACGAAGAGCTTCACCTGTCAACTCAGCGTCTCATCATTCACAGGAGCAAACATCGATGAGCTCTACGTTAGACTCTTTGACAACTCAAACGCATACCATAGCACCTTACAAGTGCATGGAACAAGCAACTCCACAACCTTCACGATAGGAGCTGGCGAGGTTTGGCGTTTAGAATGGAGAATCAAGTGGAACGCTAACACACCAACTGGAACAACAGCAACCGCAACCTTAGAGCTTAAGGTGACAGGCGAAGGAACAGGCGAGTAAATCTGCCTGCCTCCCACTTTTCCCTATTCGAATTTCAAAACGGTGAGGAGAGCCTTGAAGGCAAAATATTGCAGCAACCTGCTTCTAAGCATTCTCCTACTCGTTACTCTGGCAGTTTCCGTTCACGGCAACATATACAACACATATTATATTCAAGCATCACCCATCTCAGCTGAAACGCCAAAAGTGATTCTGCAACAAGGAACAGCAGGCACAAGCACAATTTATATGAATAGCACAAGCGCGAAGGTTGAGGCTTCAGCATCATTCAGCATTGCCTATGGTTATGCATTCAAATCATCCAATGTAAGGGTTTCAACCACTTCTGGAACTCCTGTAGATGATTCTGAAGCAGTTTTAAGCATCACATTGGAAGTGGAAGCCCAAATCCTCATAATTTATAATGCTGGAAATAGGCGTGGTTCAACCGAGGACTACGATGGTAAGGGCTGTGCAATAAGCATCGACGGGGTTGATGTTGCCTTTTCATGGCAGTCTCCCTATGGGAGCAATTATGCAAACTCGGTTACAGTTATTTATGCCACCACGTTGGATGCTGGACCCCATGTGATTAAGGGCAGATTTTTCGCGAACTATCCAGGATATACTGTGGGCATAGATACGCGGCAAATTGCAGCTTTCTGGTTTCCAAGCATTGTTGCAAATTATGTGAGGTCTACAACTAAAGTAACTACCACGTCCAGCACGCCCGTCGACGACCCTCAGGCAACCCTAACTTTCGCTCTTGACAAAGATTCATTAGCTTTTATCGTTTATAATGTTGGGAACAAGCGCGGCTCAACTGAACCTGCAACAGGGAAAGGCGTAACAATCAACATCGACGGCGTTGACATTTCAACCAGACAGTGGCAGTCTCCATACTCAAGCAACAAGGCAAACTCCGTCACCATCACTTATGTAACCATGTTAAGCGCTGGATCCCACACCGTTAAGGGCAGGTTCTTTTCAAACAGTGCTGGCTCCACAACAACGATAGATGACCGCCAACTTGTTGTGTTCTGCTTTCCAACAGGCTTAGTCGCCTATGGGTTTGTGCAATCATCAACAGCGGTATCAACAACTTCTGGAACACCGGTTGATGATGCTCAAGCGGTTCTAACCCTATCATTAGCGAGAGACTCAGACGTTTTCCTGATGTATGCTGGAGGAAACCCACACGGCACAACTGAGGATTATGATGGTAAAGGGGTTCAACTGCAAATTGATGGCGCTGATAAATCTAACTCTGCTTCTTGGCAGTCTCCCTATGGCAGCAACTATGCTGACTCAGCAACATCCTTATGGTATGAGCAACTGACAGCCGGTTCTCATACCGTCAAAGGAAGATTCTTTGCCAACTATGCGGGATACACTGTAACGATTTCCAACCGTCAACTTGTTGCTTTAGCGTTTCCGAAGCCAGCCAACTACAACTATGTCCTTAAAACTGTGAACCAAGTTGCAGATGCTTGGAAAATTCGCCTCAGAGTATATGGGCATTCAAACATCGGGCGTTTATCCAATTGCACCATCTACTTCTATAATGGTGGCGGATTATCTCGCCAAATATACATTTACAACGGGTCCTATAGCCAGCAGTTTGGAAGTTGGTATGATCTCCCAGGGTCAAGCACACTCTATATTGCAATGACAGCATCAGCAGACAGCACCGGAGCTTCATACGTTTTCTCCTATCTCGAAATTCTCATCCCAAACACAACCACATACAACCTTATGATCATCACATTTGAAATCTCATGAATAACGTGGAAATTCCAAGCGACTTTTAAAAAAGACACAATTCAACTTTCCATAGGAAAGGTTCAAGATAAGTTGAGTTTCTAATAGTTAAAACTTTAAAGCCTTTTTCAATGCCAAAGATATCCCCAAACAGATGAGCACTATTATCCCGACTGCAAAAAAGGATGTGGCGAGGGCTAAAAATTGCACCCTCAATGATGCGTCAGCTATTTGAAGGGAAAGCCCAGCAAAATAAATGGCGAATACAAAGCAAAATATAGAAATTAAAAAGCCTATGGAGCTGACGCGCAAAGGTTAAGCCTCCATACACAGGTTGCCATATCCTAAGACGAAAAGAAGCTTATCCCAAAATGCAAGAATCAAAATTATCCGGTGCTTTCAGCCCCAAAATACTCTTTTACACGCTGCCTAAGTTGTGGAAAATCATTTAACATCGCCTTAATAATTTCCCAACGAATTTCATCAACCACGCAATCTGTATTGTTTCGCACGATACCAGTCCTCAAAAAAAAAAGAAATGAAACCGAAATTATTTAAAGTTTATGTCCACGTGTAGAACACTTTCACAAAACTTATCCTCAAGCCAAATTAAAAGATTCCACTAAATTTTTCCATGAACCTTTTCTGTTACGAGGCTTATACTTTTAGCGTAGTCCATGAAGGCTTGGCGTAGGACTTCGCTTTCTCCTATGCCTAAGCTTTCAGCTATACGCTCAAGCAAGCGTTTCTGTTCATTGCTTAAGTAAACCTTAACCCAGCTTTTCCTCCTCATAAGCCGTAAACCCACGTTGGCTCCTACGTAGTTACCGTTCACCATTTGAATTTAAAAAACCTTTTCTTTCAACAAAGCCTCACGGTTGTGACCGAGACGCCTTGGGAGGAAACAGACCAGTATATTCGCAGTGGGCACCGCAGCCCAGAGGATTTTGAGCCAGACAGCTTCCGCACCATCACGATCAGCGAGGATGAGGGAATTAAGGCTGTTGTCGGCAAGCCTAAAGGCAAAGAAACAATGGAGGTGCAGAGCTACCTTTTCGACAAGGCTAAGGGTTGGACTCTTGAGAAGGCTAAGGCTTGGTTTGAAGAGCATCGTGAAGGCTTAGTTAAGGAGCACGTTTCAGCTATTTTACCTTTCAAGGTTTTGGAGAAGATTGTTGACAAGCCTTTACTTATTCGCGGCATAGCCATGACCGCCGGCATGAGCAGAAACTTCAACATTTATACGCCTGATGAACTGCAAAGTTTCGCCCAGAAGCTTATTTCTGCGCCTGTTTACATTGAGCATGTGGCTGTGCTTAACGCTGTTGGAAAAGTCGCCAAAGCTTGGTGGGACCCGCAAACCCAAGCTGTGTGGTATGAAGCCGAAATTTACGATGACGAAGTGGCCGAGAAAATCCGCAAGGGCTTAATCCAACACGTGAGCGTTGGAGCAGACTACGAGACCATTGACGTTTTGGATGGTAAGGTTCCTCACGGCTTACACAACGCTGAGTTAAGCCTTGTGGCTGTTCCAGGCATACCTGAAACAAACATCCAAGTTTTGGAGAGTTTTCAGCAGGTCAAAGCCAGAGCCTCCGAAAGCTTGCCTTTGAAGGCTGCAGCCCTTATTGACGACTTCCGCCTGGATGGGCGCGAATACATAACGCCAGGCGAATACATTTTGGGTTTCCACAGGGACCCATACGCCTTCATGCCCGAGCATTTTAGCACGGTTTGGCTTGACCGAGAAAACGGCGTATTAGCCCTCATAGGCAGATTACGCCAAGAGCCTGAGAAAAGGCGAATCCAAGCCATACTTTTCCAGCGTGAAAAATGGGATGAACCCAAAATACGCGACTGGTTTTTGCTTCATCCACACTACCTAATCGAATCCGCCTCAGCTCCAACAGGCATCCGAGAATCTGCGGAGCCGTTGAAAGAGCATGGTGGAAAAATGCAAGAACAGAAAAATGCGGGTTCAAATCCCTCGAAAACTGAAAACGTGAAGCCTCCGCAAAACCCCAGCGGAATAAACCGCTTAATGGAGCGTGTTTGGACGCGCAAATACATTAACGACCTGCCAGACAGCGCCTTCGCCGTAATCCTTCCAGGCGGAGAAAAAGACGGTGAGGGCAAAACAACGCCGAGGAGCCTCCGCAAGTTTCCACACCACACAAATGACGGCAAAATTGACCCTCCACACTTGAGGAACGCGAATGCTCGTGTTCCACAGAGCGACTTGACGGATGAGCAGAAGCGTGAAGCAATGCGCCATTTGGCTGCGCATAAGAAAGCCCTCGGCATTGGGATGGCTGCTGAGGAAGCTAAGCTTGTTGAACAGGAGCCAGTCGGCGACGTAGCCTTTGGGGTTTCCCCAGAGCCAACCTTGGATGAGCTAATCGCAAGCATAGAAGACATAGTTGACCAGATCAACACTGCAATTGAAAACCTGGATGAACGCATACAGAAGCTTGAGCAGACGCAAACTTCCGAAAAAGCTTCCGAAAAAACACAGAGTAAAGTTAAGGCTGAAAGCGTTGCTGAGCAGCTCCTCGCCAAACCAGCCCAAAAAGACCCGAACCTCATTGATAAACGCCTAATTCTGGAGCTTATTCCGCCTGAACGCGTTGTTCGAAGCTGGAGTTACGGTCCAAGACAGCTTGTCAATAAAATACGCTACGTTCTCACGCAATCACAGTCCTCCTCTGGACTGGGAGTAGCCAAGGACGAACTTGGCGAAACCAAAAACAAAGAGAAAGGTGAGGGATAGCCATGGCAGACCTTTATCCGGACATAGGCGTCGGCGACGTCCTAACATCATTAACTGAAGCGGAAACGGAAATACTAAGCCTAACAGCAGCATCAGCCATAACAAAAGGCGATCCGGTTTATCTGACGGCGGACATGCAAGCTGCGCCTGCAACGTCAGCCCAAAACTGCATAGGCATAGCCCTAAAAACCGTAAACGCAGGCGAACAATGCCCAGTCCTTTTGAAAGGCATCGTTAAGGTTGTTGCCGGAGGAGCCATAAGCCGAGGGCAAGCCGTCTACGGAGCAGACGCTTCAAAACGTGTTCTCGCTCTGGCTGACCAACCTGTAAACGAGGGTGGAACAGCAACATACACCATATACTACGCGCGCAAGCTCGGCATTGCGCTTCAAAACTTTGCTGCTGCAGGCGACGCTGGATTGATCTACGTTTGCAAGTAGGTGACGGAAATGAGCGAACAGCAAATTTTGGACAACAAGGCGCTGACGGAGAAAATCGCCGAGCTTGAAAGACGTGTTGAAGTCCTTGAAAAGGCGGTGGTGAAGTAGCATGCCAAAACTTTTCGAAGCGCTTATGAAGGACCCAGCTTTTGAGGCTGAAGTCAAAGAGATGCTTGTGCGAATAAGCCAAAACCCGTTCTACCAGCGCTACGTCAAGAAGGGCATAGAGGAAGGCTTGTTCACAGACGCAGCCCAAGCCATAGGCAGAATGCACGACGAAGTGGTTGAATCAGCCAAGCCGAGGCTTATTGGAAGAGAAGTCATATGGGTTAGACCAACGAAGGAGGCGCTTGAGCGTTTCCCAAAGGCGAAGAAGGGGAAAGCCTACGTTATGGCTGAAAGCGGCAAGGTTTACGTTGTAGGCGAACGCTACGACAAAATCGACGTGTCAACAAACATCGTGATCAAGGCTTCAGCCGAATGGACTCAAGAGTTCCTTGAAGACGCAACATGGAACGTTATGGACAGGCAAGTAGCCGAATGCGGAAGAAGCGTTGCAGAAAACGAGACAGAGCGGGTCCTAAGCCTATATGGCGCTATTGCGGACGCTGACCTTGCCGGCGGCGCAGTTTTGGCTGGAGGCGGAACAGCAATGGACTGGGCTAAGGTGACAAGCCTATGGGACGCCATTGTAAACGAGGACTTCTCGCCGAAAGTGCTTGTGCTACACCCACGCCAGGTAACGCAGCTATGGCGAGACGACAAGTTCATAAACAGCCTATACTGGGGCGAAGGCGTTGATGTGCGAAGAGGCGTATTAGCCGAAACATACCTTGGAATGCGAATTGTAAGCAGCACAAAATGCACGAATGGCGTGGCTTACGCCATAGACACAGACGTCGCAGCAGTCATGCTTGTAAGGCGAGACATACAAACGCAGGACTATGAAGACCCCAAAAACGGCGTTTACGGCGTAGTTGCCAGCGAACGCATAGGCTTAGGCGTATTACAATCCAAAGGCGTCGCCAAAATGACTAATGTGGCTACAACAGTGTAGGCGGTCAGCATCCCCATCAGCCTTTTTCATCCCCTTTCTTAGTTCCCTCAAATCGTGAAGGATGAGTCAAATTGACCGTTAAAGTTGGCTTAGCGTTCGGCAGATGCACAAAGTGCGGGCGCGTTTATGTAGCCCACCGCCCAACCCAGCCCATAATATGCGAATGCTGGCGCACCTGCCCCCTATGCGGACGTGAAATGATGCCCTACACGCCTGACCTAACGCCATCCACATATGGGCTTGACGGAAAACGCAACCTGAAAATCCTGCTCTGGTGTGACAGGCACACTCCGCCATACTACAGCAGCCAAAAGCCTGTCGAGGTGACGCTTCAATGACTAAACGTTTCGAGGAACGCATAAGGCTCGCAAAAATCGTCCTAAGCGAGTTGAAAAGGCAGCAGCTGCGCAGAAGCCAACTTGAAAAACGCACCGTAATGCACTGTGGAACACACGCAACCTTCGAGGGAATATTCCGATTCCTGCTTGACGAGGGACTTGTCGAAAAAACAAGCAGCGAGCATACAGCGGCCTACCGCATAACAGCCAAAGGCATAAGGTTTCTGGAGGGCTTAACAAGTGAGCAGCATCCTTAGGCGTTTAACAGAGGCTTTCAAGCACAAGCCCAAAGCTGCAACCGCCACTCCTCAGCCTCCAAGCCTCGTCGAGTGGCCTGAAATACCGCTAAAAGACGCCGTTAGGCTTTACACAAACGACCCGACATGCAAGTCCTGCGTTGACATGCTTGCAAGCCAAGCCGCAGGAATGGGCTTCTACACAACCTTTAACCCAGAATACTACCGCGGCGAGAAGGCAAAAGACCTCGTTGACGGCTTCTGCGAACAGGTTGGCTTAGACCAGCTGCTGCTGGATGGAGCACGCATGCTAATCGCATGTGGAAACGAGTTCTGGCTAAAAATAACGCCGAAAAAGCTTATGGATATACGGCGCCTACCCGTTGAAGCGATCCAGCGTATCGAGCTTCAGCCCATAAGCGAAGAGGTTAAAGTTCCATACACCGTTGCTGGTTACACGCTGAGCTACGCTTATGGCGCCTCTAAGCTTAATCCTGAAAGCCTAATCCACTTCCGCATAAACGCGCCTGCAGGCTCAGCTTGGGGCATAGGCGTTCTGCAAGTGCTTTTGAGCCGTTTAACCCTTTACGGCGAAACAAGACCAAGCATCGCCGAAGTTAAAGCAAAAATTGAGGCCATTATGCCGCGCATTTTCGAGAAGTATGCTGGACCAGACGTTTTGGCTATACTTCCAGACGCAACGGAAGAGGATGTTCAAGCATTCCAACGCGTGATAAAGAGCAGGCCGGCTGAGGGGGCTTGGCTTTTCTGGCAGGGCAAAACAGGCGACATAAAGCCAATCCAAATGGACCCACGCGCACGCTTCGAGTATTACATTGACCATATCCTAAACCAGTTCATTTTGGGACTTGAAACGCCATTGCCAAGGCTTTTCACAAGCCCAGGATTCACCGAAGCAAGCGCAAACGTGGCCAAAGAATTGGGCGACGCCATAATACGCCCAATACAACGCTACATCAAACGCATCGTAGAGCGGGAAATCTTCACGCCTCTTCTGGAGCAGGCTGGACTCGACCCTGCCAAGGCTCAGATACGCCTAAACTGGGGAGCACCAAAGCTTCCCGAAATAAACATGGCTGACATGTTAAAGGCTGCTGAGCTGGGCCTGATACGCAGTGAGGAGTTCCGCAAAAACGCCGTCAAGATGGGCTGGGAGTTGTGGGACAAACCCGCACCTGAAACTGGAAAGTCATTAACATATACGGAGGTGAAAAAGCGTGAGTGAAGCAGAGAAGAAGCCTAAACGCCTACTATTCCGCCTAATCAAAGGACTAATCTACGGAAGCGTCGTCGGCCTCGTATTCGGCTCGGCGCTTTACCTCTTAGCCTCAGCAGTAAACCAGATAGCGCCACTGCCATGGAACCCAACGGTTTGGGCAGGAATAGTCTTCGGCGCCAGCGTCACGGCTGGAACAGCTGTTGAATACAGCGACTGGCTTGACGGTGAAGAGTAGGGCGGTAGGCGTATGGCTAAAATGGAGCCGGATAGCGAATGGTTGAGGAGCCATGGAGCAGATACGACCAAGCCTACAAGCGCATACACAACGCTATTCTTCCGCCAAACAGAGCCACAAAATTCACAGTCAACCTTTC
>Ga0207433_10000633_pt1 | contig 80351 bp, 78 predicted proteins | sample YelNatPaOPGAMG01_FD_187559 | JGI IMG/M metagenome (GOLD analysis project Ga0207433, IMG submission 187559) | Hot spring thermophilic microbial communities from Obsidian Pool, Yellowstone National Park, USA - OP-RAMG-01 (SPAdes) (version 3) | ecosystem: Environmental > Aquatic > Thermal springs...
TTTTCCCGAAGCTGAGGTATGGATTGGCTTTTTTCTCTGGTACCTCGTTGTATCCATATTCTTTAACACGTTTTTCAACTTCGGATGCTGACAATCCATTCTTAACATCAGCTTTAAGATTGTTGACCAGCTCGTCGATTCCCATCTTTTGGTAATCAACTTTCGTTTCTTTAACCTCTTTTTCTTCTGGCATCAGATCACCTTTTTCTATCAACAATAATTAAAAGATCAAAACTAAATTATCTTAACGCACTAATGTTAAAATTTTTTTATGAATTGAACAAGGATCTGCAATTCACTTCGAAAATTCTTTCAAAACTTTCAGCATGTCAGCATCAAAAACCTTTGTATCTTTCAAACTATTCTCGGAATTCATGAGTTGCTGAAGTAGATCATGTCCAACCGTTACGTAATCCACACCAGCGCTAACAAGTGAATTCAACTGTTCAAGTGTTTTAACACTTGCCGCCAAAACTTTTGTTCTTGTTTTTGAAAGTAAATTCAAAATAGTTTTAGTATTTTCAAGCGCATTTATACCGGATAGTTCCATCCTGTTGAAATATATCGCGATGTAATCAACATCTATCGAGGCCCACGCTATGGCTTGAGAGGGTGCATAAACTGCCGTTGCACAGACATAATATCCACGATCTATGAGATCTTTTGCAACCTGAACGCCTGAAGGAACAGATGGGATCTTTATTACAAGCCTTGAGCGATCAAGATTTTCAAGCTCATCAAGAACTTTCTGAGGATTCACAGACGGAATCTGGACGAAAATCTCTCCATCACAGAGATCCAACAACTTCGAATAAAAACTTTTTATGCTCTTATAATCTTTCCATATTTCTGCCACCTTTAAAAGCGTTGGATTGGTTGTAATTCCTTCAACATATCCAAGTGACAGCGCTTCTTTTATCTCATCAATCTTCGCCGAATCGATGTATAATTTCATAGAATCATCTCCTTTGCTCGGACCATCTTATCGAAAAGTCTTCTGCCATTTTCCACTGATCGTAAAGATCACCGATATCATTTTTAGGTTCAAAAAGATCGAAATCTTTTTTCAATTTCAATATTTTATCAATTTCTCCAGACCGATCGAGCTTCGTCATCAAAAATGCTCCGTAGGCTGTCATCTCATGAAATCTTGATCGTTCTATTTTTATTTTAACAGAATCAGATAGTATCTGGATCATCAAAGAATTTTTCGATCCTCCACCATCGACATTCACACTTGAAATATCTATTCCACTATTTTTAAACGTTTCTATCACCTCCGTGACTGAAAAGGCCATAGATTCGAGGACCGCTCTCACTATGTGCGTTCGGTTGTGGGAGGAATTGAGCCCGATCAAAAGAGCCCGCGCTGCAGGCACCCATCTCGGAGAACCAAGCCCATCAAGTGCAGGAATGAAGTAAATCCCATCACTTTTAACATCCTTTGCAATCTCTTCTATTTCGACTTCATCCCTTATGAGAGATAGCCTTTTAAGCCAGTTTATCGATTCTCCACTTGACAAAACTGATCCTTCAAGTGCGTAGGTGACTTTTCCGTTTATAGACCATGCAATAGTTTTTAGCAAACCATTTGCCGGTGGAGCTTTTATCTGTCCTGCGTTTGCAAGTATAAAGGCACCTGTTCCGTAAGTACATTTAACCTGACCTTCTTCAAGGCAAAGATTACCGAACAGAGATGCTTGCTGATCTCCGAGTACTGAAAAAAGCTCTCCATATTTTGAACTTCCAAAATCGGTATTCGAATGCTTAACTTCCGGTAATGTTTCAACGGGAATTTTAAAGAGATCGAGTAATTCATCGTCCCAGTGCATTTCATTTATGTTGAAAAGAAGAGTTCTTGATGCATTTGAAGGCTCGGTGAAATGCTGACCTGTCAATTTCCAAACGAGATAGGAGTCAATTGTACCAAACTTAACTTTACCTTTCACCATCTTTTCAGAAATTTCGGGAACATTATCGATCAACCAGGAAATTTTAGAAGCCGAAAAATAAGGATCAAGGAGCAGTCCTGTCTTTGCCCTTATGACGGATTCATACCCAAAGGCTTTGAATTTTTCACAGAGTGGTTGTCCCCTTTTATCTCTCCAAATTATCGCGTTATAAAGTGATTTCCCCGTTTCTTTATCCCAACCAACTATTGTTTCTCTTTGATTTGTTATTCCAAAAAACTTCGGAGTGCATCCGCACTGTTCTATCGCATCATCAATAACTTCTAAACTCTTCGTGAATACTTCATCTGCCGATTGTTCAATCCATCCCGAAGAAGGGTAAAAAGTTTTCAATTGTCTGTTTGAACTTGATAAAACATTTCCATCATCATCGAACACAATTGCTCTTGTGCTTGTCGTTCCTTCATCCAAGATCAAAGTGTAATCCATTTTTTACACTTCCCATCGCTACATTCTTCATCTCCAAGTTCCGAAAGTACAAGTCTGCCTACAGGATTTTCTATCCCGCCAAGATGGTAAGCTACGTGAAGATGCAGACACTTAAGATGCTTGAAGTTTTTTATTCCGCCAAACCCACTTTCCTCGAATTTCGTTGCAATGCGATCCGATTTTTCAATTAATTCAAAGATGATCTTACGTGCTTTCAAATTTGCCTTGACATGTTCGTCGTAAAGCTCTGATGACTCTTCAAGAAGTTTTTCATATTTCAAAATTCCTTTATCAGATTCAATCGATGATATCTTTCCTACCAAGAAAGGGCACGTCAACCAGTACAAAGTAGGAAAAGGTTTACCATCCAAAATTGGAAAAGCTTTTACCACAACCGGAAAACCGTAATTACAATATCTTACAACATTTAAGACATTCTTCGGCCTTCTTTTTATTTGATGATAGATAATCTCAATATCTTCGGCCTTCACAATTTTAACATTCCTTCAAGTGCTTCCATTATTATTGAAAGACCGATATGATTTTCTCCACCTCTCGGCAAAATTATATCGCAATCGTATTTCTGCGGTTCTATGAAACTCCTGAAAGCTGGGGCGACGAATCTTCTGTATTGAGATATTATAGATTCAACAGACCTGCCACGTTCTTTCGTATCACGTTCAATTCTTCTTATAAGTCTCTCGTCAGCATCCTCGTCAACATATACTGTCAGGTCGAAGATTTTTCTGATCGTTTTTTTGTATATGACTAATATGCCTTCAACTATTATCAATTCTTTTGGATCTATATGAATGGTCTTCGAGATATCTCTCCTGTAAGTGACAAAACTGTAAATTGGCACTTCGATAGATCTTCCTTTTTTTAACTCATCAAGATGGGAGAAAAAAAGTTCGAAGTCAAAGGCAGAAGGAGAATCAAAGTTCACGTCTCTTGGATCAACTCCCGGGTCAAGGTCTTTGTAATAGCTATCCATATTCAGACATACAGCCCGTTCATTGAACTTTTCCATTATCTTGTTCGCAACGGTTGTCTTCCCTGCGCCGCTTCCTCCCAAAATGGCAACAAATGTACTCATTTAGCACCCCACAACCTTTCAATGATTGAATTATATCATATCTGTGAGCTTAACTCTTGACAAAGTACCTCAAGTTAATGTAAGATATTTCCTGTCAGAAGAATGTATGCCCTCATCGTCTAGAGGTCTAGGACATCGGCCTTTCACGCCGGCAGCTGGGGTCCGAATCCCCATGAGGGCGCCAAGAAGTTCGGGAATGTAGCTCAGTGGGGGAGCGTTTGCCTTACAAGCAAGAGGTCGCAGGTTCAATCCCTGCCATTCCCACCACAAGAGTGGGGACGTGGTGCAGTTTGGTTAGCATGCCGGTCTGTCACACCGGTGGTCGCGAGTTCGAGCCTCGTCGTCCCCGCCATTGCCAAGATAGCTCAGGTGGTAGAGCAGTGGACTGAAAATCCTCGTGTCCCTGGTTCGACTCCAGGTCTTGGCACAGTAGAAGGGAACTCTTCAATTGAGTTCCCTTTATGTGTTATAATTAGAAAAATAGGGTTGAGGGAGTTGAGACATTGTCACTTTATGCTTACAAAGTTATAACTCCTAACGGAAGTACAGCGGCAGGAAAGCTCGAAGCGGAAAGCGAAATAGCGTTGGTAAGCAAGCTTTCACAGCAAGGATACGTTGTTCTCGGGGTAAAGCCAACAAAGGTTAGGCGCAAGCGAATTGTTCTGCGCGCCAAATTGCCTGATTTGGTACTTTTCACGAGACAGCTTGCGACGATGATAGATGCTGGTGTAAGGATAAAAGATGCCCTAACGTTGTTATCGAGACAGAATGCTTTTACTCCTTCTTTCAGAAAAATACTGACAGGCATCTTGATTTCGATAGATGGAGGTATGTCTCTTTCCGAGGCAATAGATGAAGCCGGAGCTTTTGATCCAATCTTTGTAAATCTTGTAAAAGCTGGAGAAAGCGGTGGAGTACTTGATGATACACTGAACAAAGTGTCAGCCTTCTACGAGCATGTCAAAAAGACACGTGATGAAGTAAGATCGGCCATGGCTTATCCTCTTTTCGTCTCTGTCTTCGCGTTTTTCATCTTAATGGTAATAAGCCTTTTCATCTTGCCAAGCCTATTCAGGGCTTTTGGCAGTACAAAAACTGGTGGAATAGTTGCCATGCTTATAAATACGAATAATTTTCTTGCGGCAAACTGGCTCTACGCCATTTTTACCGTCGTTATCGTTGCAATCTTTCTTGTTTATTTTTTCAGAACTTCTTATGGAGCTGTCACAAAAGAATTCGTTTCAAACATGATTCCACCGATAAAAAGTCTCAAACATCTTCAGGATTCTTCGAATTTCAGTAAAACTCTTTCAACTTTGATCTCAAGCGGCGTTTCCATAATTGAAGCGGTAGAGATGGCATCGAATTCAACAGGAAGTCACAAGTTGATGAAGAAAGTTCCAATAATGATAGATACTCTTAAAAATGGTGGTACTTTGAAAGTTGCAATGGAAAAAACTAAATTTTTCCCGCAATTACTTGTTGAAATGGTCGGAACGGGTGAAGAGTCTGGCCGAGTTGATGAGATGCTTTCAAAGGTTGCTGAATTCTACGATCAGGAAGCATCTGTCAAATTGAAACAACTTGTTTCGATGATAGAACCATCGATGATAGCCATAATAGGCCTTTTCGTAGGAATACTTGTCTTTAGCCTTTATCAGACCATGTTTAACCTTGAAGAAGGCGTAGGTCAACATTTTTAACCATGAAGAATGGATGGACTTTAATAGATCTTCTAATATTGATGGTATTCATTTTGACTCTTTTTTCAGTCATCTTTCCAGTTTCAAAAAGATGGATAGATAAAGTTTTGGTTTTTACCGAAGTTAGAAGTGTCTCTGAATCTTTGAGATATGCTAAGATGCTCTCATACACCGTTAATAACAATGTTGAAGTTCAACTTTCTAAAAGTGTGAAGATCATTTCTGGAAAAAATTCTTATGAAAAAGAAAAATTATCTCTTATAAATTTTGATGGAATCAAAACCGTGGCTTTTGCAAAGGGAGTACCTTACATTTCTGGAACGGTAAAGATTTATTTCAGGGGTACGAGAGTCGCAACACTCACAGTTTTACCAATAACTGGCTTGATAAACGTCGAATGGGGATGGTGAGATGAACTTTAACATTTTCAGCACCTCTTATGTTGGTATAGATATAGGAAGGTACAAAGTTGAAGGAGTAAGAATAAAAAAAGACAAAGAGAAGATAGCAATAACGTCAAAATTCTCCGTCCCTTATTCAAAAAAGATCTTTGAAGGAGAAGAGCTGAAGGATGAAAATGAAATAATTTCAGCGCTTAACAAAACAGGAAAGAATTTAAAATTGAATATAGAAGATTTCATAGTGACTTCGATTTTCCCGGATAAAACACTTTTCAGGCAGATAACACTTCCAAAGATGCCAAATAAAAGTCAAATGATAAATGCGGTTAAATTTCAAATAGTGAAGGAATTATCCATACCTTCGGAAAATATAACGGTTGAAGTTGATGTTGAAGAATTAGAGCAACAAGAAAGTGTAGCTGCTTTCATAGCAAGAAATGAAGATATAGAAAAATTCAAGAGTATATTTTCTAAGGCACTTCTTCCTCTTCCGGATATAATAGATGCTGGATACATGAAGTTCAATTACCTTGTAGAAGAAAAAATAAAGAATGGAATTTCTTTTATCACCTTTGAAGACAACACATCAACTTATCTTGAACTTTTCAAAGATGGAAAGTTTTTAGCAATAGATAGCACAGGTGGCGGAGCCGATGATTTAAAGGACAATAACGATGTTGATGCCAAGATCCATTACCTTCAGCTTTCTGATGAAATCCAGCGTCTCGGCAGGATGATGCTGTCAAGGTACTCTCTTCCAAGTGACAATTTGAAAAGGATTATTTTCGTCTCGGAAAAGATGGATTACGTGAATATCTGGTCAGATCTTTTCAAAGATGTAGGATTGGGAGAATCTAAAAATTACAAAGAATTTTTGAATTTAACGGACGACATACCTTTAGGAGCCTACAATCTGGCTGTGAGAGGGGCCTTGGAAAGTGCCAAGATTAAATTTTTACCGAAAAAAAGTTAGAAAGATAAAATTGACAAAATTCATAATCATACTTGCAGTTATATTTGGTGTAGGGTTCGCTTCCTATGAAGGCATCGATTTTTTTGTGAGAGGACTTTACGTGCATGCATTGAGCGCCGATAGTGCTTTGTTAGGAAAAGTTGGTATATCTATTTCAACTTTGTCCCAGTCTCAGGTTCAAAAAAGATTGGACAATGTGATCCAAAGTTATTCTAACACTTTGAACTCACAATCTCAACTACTTTTTCAGATCAAAGATACACTCAACGGCGTGAATAAATTTCATTCTACCGTTGCACTTCTCAACGAATTAGGAACCACAATTGGTAGTAAGGTATCAATTTCTTCACTCAATTACAAAAGTATTTCATCAACCTTCTTATCTTTCGAGCAGGTTCAAAGCGCGGATGATTCAACATCTCTCAACCTCGAAAAAAAAGTAATTGAAAGTTCTGGATACACTTTTGCACTTTCTAATTCTGAAGATCAAAATTGGTACAGGGCATCTAATGAATCCATTTCGGTAAGTGATAAAAAGTGAACAGAAAGATCGCTGTGATAATAATCATTTCGGCTATCTTTCTGGCCGGCCTTCTGGACATGGTAGTTTTGATATCCTCCTCAGGAGTGTTGAACAGGCTTGTTGGTTCTATCTCAAAATTTGGTACTCTATACTCTCAAAGTACACAGATGGAAAATCAACTCACGAATTACAGCTCTCTTTTAAATGCAAAAAAAATTTCTATCTCTGAACTTAAGAATAAACTATTACAGATAATGCCGAATGCATCTTTTAAGATCGCCGGAGACACGCTTTCACTTCAATCTCAAATTAGCGTCAATCCTTACGTACTCATAAACTTATTGTCTCAATTCACAAATGTTGACGTCATAGGACTTCAATTTCAATCTGACTCTCCGATCTTTTATGAATACAGAAATTACGATCAAAAGATGGTTCCAAAATATTCTTTGAAAATTTTTACTGTTAAAGTTTACGGGGGCTAAGATGAAAAACAATAACATGATAGTTATTATTTTGATAATCTTCATAGCAGCTGTCTTCCTTTACCTCGGATATATTTTTTTCTTCCCTAAAAACTTCAGTCTCAGCCAAAGTCAGCATCCAATCGATCTGACAAAGCAATTTTCATCCATACTTCAAAAGAATGTTTACACAGATCAGATTAAACCTGTGAAAATGGAGTTCAACTTGTTTTCTCCACTTGTGATAAAATTGAATCAAAATTCGTTCATTGAACTTTTGAACATGAATCAAAGTTCGGTTATAAATCCGAATGTTTTTTGGGTGAGTGGAGCGAATGGAAACGATTTTGAGATGGCAACGCTTTCGATAAACGGTAAAATCGTTACTTTTAACGTCAGAAACGCGGATTCAACCGTTGAACTCGATGGTAAAAGTTACCTTATAACGTATTCCAATCCAATTATGGAAGGTGCTGTCCTCATGGATCTTTCGACAGGGAAACTTTACGTTGTTAATTCAAGAGGTATGGTTTTGAATTAGGGAGATGATTTTATGAAAAGGATGATCATTACAATTTTAATTTTATCTGGCTTTATATCGTTGGGCTTAGGAGCCGTCCTTGAAAGGTTAATTGTTTCATCGACAGATGGGCAATTCGAGGCAGCACTTTCTTTTGATTCCCAGCCTGTCTGGAATACGAAAGGCACTCTTGGAAATTCACCTGAATTCTCATTCAAAGGTTCAATATCATCAAAGCTTTCAAGTGAAATTTTCTCCGGCCCTTTGAATATAACCATGTCTTCTTCAAATTCAATCGCTACGATCATTTTCAACTTTCCATTCGTCGTTAACACATCTTTCGATGAGAATGGAAATGAATTGATAGCCCATTTCGAGGCACTTGGAACGTCTCAAACCCTCCCCTTAACAGGCCCCTCAACAGAAATATCTATAGATTTTTCAGGCCAGCAGGCATCAACATTCAGTCTTGCGATAAAATACCTTGCAAGGATATTGAACAGAAATCTCATAATAGATCCGTCGATAGCGAACAATCCGGTGAACGTAACTTTGAAAGATGTTACACCGGCCGAGGCTTTTTACGATATTCTTATCTCATCTTCCGGAATTGGTTATGCAATTTTACCAGATGGAACTTATTACATAGCACCGACGAGTGCACTGTTGGGAAATTTTGGTAAACTTGGTATAGGTACTTACAACAATATCGTGAGTTTTTACAATCTTTCCGTACCTAATGTAAGTGCTCAAGATTTTTCAACTCTCATAACAAATCTTTTTGGTCAGAATAAAGTTATAGGCAGTGTAGGCCCTTATCAAATAGTTAGCGCCACTGTTGAACAGCAAAAGATCATAGAAAGTTTAATGAATTTTATAAGAGAAAACGAAAGTTTCAAAGCAATACAATGGAATGACCCGGATTCAGTTCAAGATCTTACGAATCTTATCGCCATGATGTACCCAAACATGAAGATCATGTACCTGAAAAGTTTTTCCACGATAGTTTTAAGCGGAACCAAAGATGAAATTCGAAGTGGTTCAAATTTAATTTCAGAGTATCAAAGAATAATTGACAGTATCGGTCCAAAAATAACCGTATCATTTATGGTACCAAGACAAAACGTTCAAGCATTCATACAGTTTTCAAAACAGTTCCCTACGCTAACGGCTTACGGTTCTCAGACCTCATCGGCATCGGAATCAACATATCTCGTGTTAGGCTCAAAGGATCAGGTCTACAAATTCACAGATGAAGTCAATTCAATTGCGAGCACCATAACACAGTTCATGCCACAAACATTACATTTCAACTTTGCAGAATGGTCCGATGGTAATTCGTTTGCAGATCTTTCGAAAGCGATAAGTATAATGTATCCTAACACAGCTTTAACATATTTGCCGACTTTTGGGCAGATACTTATTTACGGGGCAAATGAGCAAGATGTTGATGCCGTTGCAAATCTAATAAAGAGCAAATCACTTTTCACTGGTACGTCCTCATCAATAACTAATATAATAGAAATAAGGAACAGAGATTACCAGACCGTTAAAGCTATCGTTGAATCAAAAGGGCTTAAATTTCTTGGACCAACTATTCCTTCAACATCTTCGACATTCACTGCAATAGCGATAGTTGGACCAGAGCAAAGAGTCAATGAGACTGCCGCATTGCTCGGGGCAGCAGGCCTCGTGAACAAAGAATTCAAGAACGAAAGTGCCGGTTCACAGACGATAAATGTCAGGAATGGAATCATAAATGTTGATGTTAAAGATTATTCTCTTTCATCTCTTATCCAACAGATTTACCAATCTTTCTCAAAAAATGTAGTTTTTGCAGATCAAAATTTACCGAACGTCACGATAAAACTTTCAAATGTTACCATCGCACAATTCGATAAAGCTCTTTCAACTTCTTATGGTATATCTTTTTCTGGATCTTCAGTTACAATTGTAGGGAAAAATACAGATGGAATAGTTAAAGTTTATCAGGCAAGCGGAAATATCTCTGCGATACAATCTATCGCGCAATTTCTCGGTGGCACAGTTTACTCGGATCCGAATACAGGTTTTTTAATAGTTAAAGGTCTAACACCTAATTCGGCACAGGAACTTGATTCAATGGTAGCAACACTTTTGAATCCGAGACGGAATGTCAAAATAGAAGCCAAAATTCTTGATGTTTCAACAAACAATGATGTGAATATAAGTTCAAATGCAACATTGATGACACCTCAATTGATCTTCAACAACGGTTTGAATTTGAGTTTTAACCTTATAAATGCATCAAATCCTTTGAACCTTTTTTCAAATTTGGCGGATCAACTGCTTGCTGCCAAAGCCACCGTGAGTACGAACATGTCCCAGACGACTGGCAATGGAACTATACTTTCGGCACCAACGTTAACGACCCAGAGTGGTGAATCAGCACAGATAACTATCGGTGAACAATATCCTTATCTGGTGACAACTATCGTTAACAGTCAAACTGGCCAGACAGCCCAGCAACTTCAATTTTTAACAACAGGTATTCAATTAACTATTTTACCGGTTGTACTCCCCAATGGGCATATTTCATTAACGATAACGATACAGGTAAGTGATGCTGATTGGGGGCACGCGGTTAATGGAATTCCTGCCGTAATCACAAGGAACGCAAGCGTTAAAGTGATAGTATCAAGCGGTCAAATTCTCATGATAGGTGGCCTGACACAGCAGAATAGATCTGAAAATGTAACCAAGATACCATTTTTTGGTGATCTTCCCTTCATAGGTCAATTTTTCACATCGACAACTTTTCTGAATTCAACGGATAATCTTGATATCTTTATAAAGGCATCGGCGGAGAATTGAAATGGACAGAAAAGCGGTAGCTTCAGGAAGCTTTTATCCTTCTGATCCGGAAGAATTGAGAGACTACGTGAGAGAGCTCTTCATTTCAAAAAGAGGTGCGGGAGAATTACCTGATCCAGATGGATTCAAAAAAAATGTTGGAATAATAGTACCTCATGCAGGGTACATGTATTCAGGAGCTACCGCAACCCATGCTTACTTCGCGGCTTCGGAATTTGGTAAACCTGATATAGTTGTGATAATTGGACCCAATCATACAGGATACGGTAAGCCCATTTCGGTATGGCCAATGGGTGAATGGAAAACTCCTCTTGGAAGCGTCGCCATCGATAGCAGCATGGCAAATGCACTCGTAGAGAGCTTTCCGGCATCGGCTTTAGATTATGATGCGCATCTATTTGAACATTCGATCGAGGTTCAAATTCCTTTTTTACAATTCACTCTCGGAACTGGTTTCAAAATTTTACCGATTTGTATGATGGATCAGCGAAAGGATACCGCAATGAAGCTTGCAAATGCATTGAAAAAACTCCTTATCGGTAAAAGATTCTGGATCGTTGCTTCAACCGATCTCAATCATTATGAGGATCACGAAACGACCCTTTACAAGGACAAACTTGTTATGGATGCGATATTAAATACAAATACAGAGGAACTTTATTACATTCTTGACAAAGAGAAGATTACGATGTGCGGATTTGGCCCGGTTTCTACTTTGCTTTTAATGGAAATCGGTACTCCAAAGATCCTTCATCATTCAACAAGCGGAGAAATATCGGACGACTTTGATCAGGAAGTTGGATATCTTGCAGCATGCGTCTGTTAAATGAAATTGCCGATTTATTTTTTCCAAAATCATGTCCTATATGCGGTAATACGATAAAAACTTCCCGAACTGTATGTTTTGAGTGTGAAAGTAAAATTCCACCTTTGAACAGAGAGAATAAGATTGGTGGAAAATGGTACTTCGATGAATTGTTTTACAGGGCAGCTTATGGCAGCATGATGGGTGAACTAATAAGAGCGTACAAGTACGGCCCGCATCCATCGATCGGTTCGCTGTTGACCGACCTTTTTGTCGAGATGTTTGAAACTTTTCATCCTCTTCCTAATTCCACGATAACTGTAGTTCCGATAACTTTTAGATCTTACAAAGAAAAAGGATTTGATCACATGTACTTGATCGGGAAAGAACTTTCAAAGAAAGTTGAGATCCCTTTCTTGAAACTCTTAGACATTTCGAAACAAACAAGAAGCCAGGTGGGCTCTTCAAATGTGGAAAGGATGTCTCTGGTAGATGGTAAATATTCCGTTAGATATAAAGATCTTTATAGAACTTGTGGGAATATAATTTTGATCGACGATGTTTTTACCACAGGCTCTACCGTTAATGAATGCTCAAAAATTTTGAAAGAAGCTGGAGCCAAAAATGTATGTGTTTACACACTCGCAAAAGCGAAAATGTTAAAATAGGGTATAAAACCTGGAGGAGGAATCGACCTTGAAAGTTGGAATAATAGGTGCTGGAGTTGTAGGTACTTTAATAGCACGCGAATTGACAAGATATGAAGATGTAGAAGTTGAGATATTTGAAAAATTGCCAGACGTTGGATGGGGAGTTACAAAAGCCAATTCAGGCGTTATTCATGCTGGGTATGACGATGAACCAGAAAGTGTAAGAGCAAGATATTGCGTGCATGGAAATGAGATGTACACATCACTTTCACAGGAGCTTGGCTTTCAATTCAAAAGGGTTGGTTCTCTTGTTGTTGCTTTTCAACAGGAAGACCTTCATGTCCTCGAAAGCCTTTTGGAAAGCGGCATAAAAAATGGTGTAAAAGGTCTTAAAATCCTCTCAAAATACGATTCTCTGCAGTTGGAACCAAATCTTTCGAAAGAAGTTTTGTCATCTCTTTGGGCACCAACGGCTGGTATTGTTGGGCCATGGGAAGTTGCACAGGCCGCATCAGAAAATGCAGTTAAAAATGGTGCTAAGCTTCATCTCTCAACGAAAGTTAATTCGATAAAAAAAGATTCCACCATAAAGTTAGAAACGGACAAAGGAACGTTTGAATTAGATTTCGTTATAAATGCTTCGGGACTGTGGGCGGACGAAATTGCCCAAAGTGCAGGCGTAAAGGTCACACCTCTTCATCCAAGACGTGGTGAGTACATTCTTCTCGATCAACCTAACGTTGTTAAGACGGTTGTGTTTCCAGTTCCATCGAAAGGTGGTAAAGGTATACTCGTGCTTCCAACGATCCACGACACCATTCTTTTAGGTCCAACGTCTGAAGATCTTCCACCATCTTATAAAGAGAGGACAGAAACCACACAGGAAGGACTTTCAAGGATCATAGATAATGCAAAGAAGCTGGTGCCAGCGATAAACTTATCAAAATCTATAAGAACATTCGCAGGGCTAAGGCCTGAAAATGAGATAAAAGATTTCGTCATAATCAAATCAGATGAGATGGTTAATATCGTCGCAACGCGTTCGCCAGGACTGACCTCTGCACCGGCGATAGCTGAAGACGTTGTATCATGGATTTCATCAAAAAAATCTTTGAAACAAAGAAAAACTTTTGATCCTCACAGAAAACCAATACCGAGACCTTACGAGATGAATGATGACGAAAGAGAAGCGCTCATAAGATCGAATCCATCTTTTGGTAGAGTAATATGCAGGTGTAACAAGGTCACAGAAGGAGAAGTTTTAGAAGCGATAAGAAGAGGTGCAAAGACACTCGATGGTGTCAAACTTAGGACAACAGCGATGTTTGGAAGATGTCAGGGTTCGTTTTGCACCGTCAATATCATGAAGATAATGAAAAAAGAACTTGGAGAAGAATTTTCCGAAATTGAAAAGAATCTTCCTGCTTCGAAGATTGTGGATGGTGTTGCAAGATGAAGATGAAATACGATGTTGTTGTACTTGGTGGTGGTGCTGCTGGAATGGGTGCAGCGTACGGGGCCAAAGAAAATGGTGCATCCGTGCTTTTGATAGAGAGAGAATCATCAACAGGTGGAGTTTTGAATCAATGTATACATACGGGATTCGGATTGCAGGTCTTTAAAATGGAATTATCGGGGCCGGAATACCACGAGATGTACAGTGATAAAATGGGAAAAGTTGACGCACTTTATGAAACTATGGTACTTTATATAGACTTCAAAATGAATAAGATGAAAGCTATGAGTACGACGGGAATGCATGAAATAGAGTACGGTGCTCTAATTCTTGCAACAGGTGCAAGAGAAAGGCCTTTCGAAGCTTTAAGAATTCAAGGAACAAGACCGGCAGGGATCTTCACGGCTGGGCTTGCTCAGAAATTCGTTAACCTTGAGAACCATTTACCTGGGCACAAAGCAGTGATCGTTGGATCTGGAGACATAGGCATGATAATGGCAAGAAGATTGACTCTTGAAGGTGTAACGGTCGAAGGCGTTTACGAGATAATGCCATATCCAGGCGGACTTACGAGAAATATAGCGCAATGTCTTATAGATTTCAATATACCTCTTCACCTTTCAACAAGCGTCATAAAAGTTCATGGAAAGTCAAGGCTTGAAGGTGTAACGGTTACACAGTTCGAAAATGGCATACCTTTAAGAGAAAAGGAAAGATTCATAGAATGTGACACGCTTGTTGCATCCGTTGGGTTGATACCCGAAAACGATCTCGTAAAGGGAAAGATAGAAATGGGAAGTGATGAGGGCATAATAGTTGATGATCTCATGAGGACCAATTACGAAAATGTTTTTGCATGCGGGAATAATGTTTGCATTCACGATCTTGTTGATTTTGCAACAGTTGAAGGGGAAAAAGCAGGAAAAAATGCTGCCATTGTTTCAAAAGGTAAAGAGTTGCCTGAGCGTGCAGGAATGATAACGGTCAAGGAAGGCATAAGGGTTGTAAGTGCAAAGTACATGACCGCAACAGAACCTTTCAAGCTTTACATACGTGTGGATAAGCCGATGGAAATAGCTACGATAAATATAAACGGCAAGGCGATAAAGGCCGTTGTCAATGCCAGGCCGAGTGAGATGATAGAGATAAACATGGATCCCAACAAATATGATTTGAAAGGGAAGATTGAACTCTCGGCAAAGGGAGTGAAAAGATGAAAACAATAGAGATGGTTTGCATAGTTTGTCCGATAGGGTGCCAGATGAAAGTCGAACTGGATGATGAAGGAAAATTTTTATCGGTCAAAGGAAATAGATGTCCAAAAGGTGAAGCTTATGCAAGGGATGAAGTCACGGATCCAAGAAGAGTACTTACATCAAGCGTTAAGATCATAGGCGGTATGCTTCCACTTGCATCCGTCAAAACTGACGGTACAATTCCTAAAAGATTGATAAAAGATGCCATGAATCTCATAAAATCAACAGAAGTAAAAGCCCCAGTTAAAGCTGGAGATAAGATAATAGAAAATGTGCTGAATACGGGTATAAATATAGTTGCAACTCGAACCGTTCTAAAAAATGATGGTTGAGAGGAGTTTTCAAAATGAAAAGAGTATTTCATGAGAACAATCGTAAAAAACTTATGGAGAAAGTAGAGGATAATTCGGCTGTTGTGGTGTTTTCCGGTAGAGCACCATACAAGTCTGGAGATGAACTTTTTTCATTCACACCAAGTATGAATTTCTATTACCTCACGGGTATAGAAAGGGAAAAATTCGTACTTTTAATGACAAAAATAAACGGTGAAATTGATGAGCAACTTTTCATAGAAAAATCTAATCCACTTCTCGCAAGATGGATTGGAGAGCGTATGAAACCCGAAGAAGCACAACAAAGTTCAGGAATAGAAAAAATAGATTATATCGAAAATTTTCAATCAGCATTTGGAACAATGGTGAATAAAAACGAAATGGAAAAGGTCTATCTTGATCTTGAACGACAGGAGTGGGAAATGTCAGCATCGGAGGATACAACCTTCGCTTATGAACTTTCCAGAAGGTACCCCTACCTTGAAATAAAAGATCTTCACCGAAAAATAAGCGAACTTAGAGTTATAAAATCTAAAGAAGAGATAGAAAAATTAAGGGAAGCTATTTCTATAACGAGAGAAGCCATTTACAATGTATGGAAAAATGCCAAACCTGAAATGATGGAATATGAACTTGAAGCGTACTTCAATTTCACTTTAAAAAACCATGGAATAACTGATTTTGCATTCAAAACAATAATGGCATCGGGCAAAAATGCCGCTGTACTTCATTATTCTAAAAACAATTCAAAAACAAGCGCAAATGATCTTGTTTTAATGGATCTCGGTGCACAATTCGAACATTACAACGCTGATATAAGCAGAACCTTCCCGATATCAGGAAGGTTTAGCCAGAGGCAAAGGAAAATTTATGAAGTAGTTTTGAGCGCACAAAAAGCCGTTCAAAGTACTGCAAAACCTGGCGTACCATTCAAGAGACTCAATGAAGTCGCATGCGAAGTTCTGGCCAATGGTTGCAGAACTCTTGGCTTGATAAAGAATGATTCCGAACTATCAGAGTATTACTTTCACGGTGTAAGCCATTTCATAGGGCTTGACACCCACGATGTCGGAAACAGAAACACCGAATTGAAAGCTGGTATGGTCATAAGTAACGAGCCAGGACTTTACATACCAGCTGAAAATATTGGGATAAGAATAGAAGATGACCTTTTAATAACTGAAGATGGTTGTGAAAACCTTGCAAAAGATATAATCAAAGAGCCGGATCAGATAGAAGCGTTCATGAAACGATCGTGAAGAAACTTTCTTCGAATTTTTTAACGTTATCGATTGTAAAATGATAAACCGGTCCTTTGCCACCGCCCTTAGCACCCAATGATTTTGCAAAATTCATCACCTGATCCTGTGAAAGACCGGGAAGACAGAGTGAAATATTTTGAGTTCCAGCAATTTTAAGTGCGTACGGGATATCTTGTTTTATTCTTAAGAGAAAGGATGCGACAGATTCATCCACTTCTATTATTTGACCTGCGCTTATCCCTTTTGAAATGTACTGTGCAAGACTTTCTGAAAGCTTTTTAACCGTTGTTGATTTCTCTTTTGATTCATCAATACATTTTTTCACATGCTCTGTGAGAGAAGTCCATGATGCATCAAAAAGTTTTGCACTTTCATTTATGGCATTCAACCTCGAAGAATAATCATCCAATGCCCGCAATCCTGCCACAAACCATACACGTAACAGACCTCCCTTAACTCTTTCCGTATGGATAACTTTTATAAATCCAACCTCTCCACTTTTAGAAGTATGAAATCCACCGCAGGCACTTAGATCGAAATCTCCTATCTTTATTATCCTTATATTTCCACTTTTTATCGCTTTTTCTGAAAGGTCTTTTCTCAGGTTAAACTTCGTGGCTTCTTCAGGTGTAACGATAAGTTCTTCAACTTCTATATCGGACAACACTATCTCATTTGAAAGGAGTTCAGCTTTTCTAAGATCGCAGTTAAGATCAAGATCGATGGTTGAATCATTCTCTCCCATGTGGAAACCAACTGTCTTTGCACCGTTAACTTTTTCTATTGCCGCTGAAAGGATGTGCTGGGCAGTATGCTGCCTTGCGATCTCTTTTCTCCTCTGTTCGTCAACCACTGCTTTGAATTCTGATTTTGAAGGAAGAGGGCTATCCAGTTCTATTGAATCATCGTAAACGTACAAAACCTTTGCTTCTCCAACAAAGCCACGATCACCTATCTGACCACCGGATCCATCAGGATAAAAGGGGCTATCAAATAATTCAACAAAATGATGGCCATCTTTTTGAAAATAATTTTTTATCCTTGTTATCGAACTGCTTTTTCTTGTGAAATACATTTTTCTACCTCCGTCAAAATGAAATTTTAACATTGATAACGCTTCATCCGATCGTATTTTACACCCGATGATCAAGACAGCGTAAAAGATGTCCTTTGAATTGTTTGAATGCAAGTGATAGTAGAAAGATTCCAGTCAAAAAAAAGACTATTGATGGTCCCGATGAGATGTTTAAATCGTAAGAGAAGGTTATTCCGAAAAGTGTGGATGCTCCACCGAATATTACGGACAAGATGATCATCGATAAAAGTTTTTTACTCATCAATTTAGCCGAAGCGGCAGGCGTTATAAGTATAGCACTTGCCAAAATGACACCGACGAAGTTGACTGTAATGACTATTATCAGCGGAATCAGTGCCATGAAAAGATAATAATCTATTTTAACCGGTATGCCCGCTATTTTTGAAAAGTCTTCATCAAAGGTCATGTACTTCATCTGGCGAGATCTGAAGATAAACCATAAAAAAACGATAATTAGGACAGCAAGAGCGAGGTAAAGATCATCGTTAGAAATAGCGAGAATATCTCCGAAAAGATATCCCATGATATCGGAATGATACCCTGGGGCGATGTCTATTAAGAAGATGCCCAGCCCCATGGCAAAAGAAAAGAGTATACCGATAGATACATCTTCGGATATTTTACTTGTCTTACTTATAAAGCCTATGAAAAGTCCGAGTCCAATGGTAAAAATGATCGCAAATAGCAACGGAGAAAATCCAATCAATATACCAGTTGCTATACCTGCAAAGGCTCCGTGTGCCATGCCTATTCCCATGAATGACATCTTTCTGTAAATGATGAATGGCCCAATAAGACCTGATACGATTGAAACTATGATGCCTACTATCAGGGCTCTTTGTATGAAAAATAAAGTCAAAAATTCAAACATCGTCTTTGTCTGAATGCAGATGGTGATGTTCCACGATGCCTATATTAAGGCCATAAAGTTGAGCTATATCTTCACTGCTCAATACTTTTGCTGCTTTACCATGGGGAATAAGCACTCCGTTTATGCACAAAATGTTGTCCGCATACTCTGATACGAAACCAACATCGTGGCTTGACATTATAACGGTCAATGCAAAATTTTCCTTTATGTTTTTTATCATTTCGTAAAACATAGATTGAGCCTGCGGATCCATCCCTGTCAGTGGCTCATCGAGAACAAGTATCTTCGATTCCGTTGCAAGTGCCCTTGCCATAAGAATTCGTTGCTGTTGGCCCCCACTCATCTCATCTATCCGTTTATTCGCGAACTTTTCCATTCCAATGATCTTCAAAAAATCGTAAGCTTTATTTTTTCTCATCTTTCTTGAATCTTTGAATCTATATCTCCCCATTTCAACAACTTCGATGGCAGGTATAGGAAATGAAGAAAATTGAGTACCCCTCTGGGCTAAATACCCGATCGAATGATCTTTGATATACTTTTTATGATCTATTCCATCTATTTTTATTTTACCTTCATATGGCAAAAGCCCGACAAGTGCTTTCATAAGAGTCGTTTTTCCACCACCATTCGGTCCCATTATAACGTGAAATTTACCATCATCGATCGTTACCGATATGTTCGAGACGATCTTTCGATCATAGTATCTTACCGTTACAGAATCCATTTCTATCATTTTAAAGCCTCTAAAAAACCATTTGTAACAGATCTCATGAGATCAAAATAATTGAAAGTGAAGATTGGATTTATATCTATTATAGTTGCACCTGTCTCACTTGAAAGCTGATTTGCAAGTTTTGATGATGTAACAGGGTCTCCTATTATCGATCTTATTCCATATTTTTTCATCGCCTCTGTTATCCTCTTATAATCCTTTGGCCCTATCGTCTGACCGGAATCATTCTCAAGTGAATATTCAAATCCAAGTCCGTAAGCACGCGCAAAATAATCCCATGCGGGATGCTGTGCAACAAAGGACTTACCTTTTATCTTCATCATAATAATTCTTACTTCTTCATCAAGCTCATTTAAAGAGATCATGAAGGTAGCAAGATTTAAAGAAAAAATAGTTTGATCTTTCGGATCAACTTTCACAAGTGAACCGTAAAGGTTTATCGCCATCATCTCGTATAATTTGACATCAAGCCATACGTGCGGGTTATATGCTCCTGGATCACCTATTAAAAATTGTGAAAGTCCCTGTGTGGCATCTACAATATCAATAGAAGGATTTATTGACTTCACCTTTTCGGCTATCCATGCATCTTCCTCAAGACCAAGATCAACAAGCATACTGGCCTTTGAGATGATGACAGCCTGCTGTGGTGTCAAATTGAAATTGTGTGGATTATCTCCAGCCCTTTCAAGCACATTTACACTCACAGCACTTCCGCCTATTTCTTCCATAGCATAACCCAAAGGTGGTATAGTTACGACCACTGAAAGTGATGCCATCGTAAGAGAAGTAAGAAAGGCCATAAAAATCAGCAGAACAGAGAAAATTTTTAGAAGATTTACATCATCCATTTTAATAATCCCCCCTGTCGAAGATAAAGAAAATCATTTTCTGTAATACTATACCATATTCTGATTTCAAAATCAAATTCAAATAACCGGAGCCAACGATATTTCATATTTAAAGTTGAACGGGTATATACTAAATCTCTTTTAAAAGTGAAATGAACATTTGCATTCGGCGCAGGGCATGATGCCTCGAGGTGGCCTTCACAGCGCAGCGAGGACAGACACCGAAAGGCGAATGTCGGAGCCAACGATATTTCATATTTAAAGTTGAACGGGTATATACTAAATCTCTTTTAAAAGTGAAATGAACATTTGCATTCGGCGCAGGGCATGATGCCTCGAGGTGGCCTTCACAGCGCAGCGAGGACAGACACCGAAAGGCGAATGTCGGAGCCAACGATATTTCATATTTAAAATTGATCAAGTATATTGACGAAGAAGATGAGTTAGTATATACTCGATCATGTAAAGTTGAATGAGTACGCTCATCGAAGGTGAGGGCTTTCATATAGAAAAAGATAACAGATCAAAATTTACACCCATTTTATTCCTTTCTTTGCTCGTAGTCGTATGGGGAACAACCTTTCCATTGGAAAAAATTATACTTGGCTCTATTTCACCTTTCACACTCAACATAGTGAGATTTTTGATAGCAGATCTCATCATGCTTGTCTTTTTCTTTCCAACGATAAAACGTGATTTTTTATCCGTTTGGAAATATGGAACACTTTTAGGACTGTCTATGGCTTTGGGATTCATTTTTCAAACATGGGGACTCGTTTACACAACACCGGCCAAAAGTGGCTTTATAACTTCGATGTACGTTGTACTGGCAACGATCTTCTCATTTATATTCGAAAAAAGCAGGATAAATTTTCATACCATTTTCGCACTCATTCTCGCATCTGTGGGCATATACATGACAGAACTCTCCGGAAATGGATTTTCGATCAATTTTGGTGATTTTCTAACCTTTCTATGTGCAATCGCCTTTGCTTTTCAGGTTATAATGATGACAATTTTCACCAAAAAAGCAGAAGGTAAGGAAATAACCCTTACCTTTTACCAACTTTTAACAGTTACAATTGCAAACATTCCATTTTACGTGTTCAGCGTTCATGATGATAAATGGAATCTCCAAGATCTCATGATGATCCTTTACCTTGCGATCTTTGCAAGCATTGTAGGGGTCATCGTTCAGGCTAAATATCAAAAAAGGATCGGTACAATTCCATCATCTTTTATATATGCCGGAGAACCAGTCATGGCAACCATCTTTTCGGTATTGCTTTTAAACGAACACTTCTCAACGACGGAGCTTACAGGATTCGCGATGATAACCTTCGCGGCTATATGGGCACAGATCTTTCATCTATCCTCTTCGTCATCCTCTCCTTCATCGTATTCTTCTCCACCTTCTTCTTCATCTTCATCGTAATAATCATCGTCTTCATTCTCTTCATCGATATAATCCCAAATCTCATCTTCTGAAGAGATGGAGCCATCTGTTATCAATTTGTGCACAACTTTAGCAGCTTTTTGAAGGTTTTCTTTGTACTCCTTAAGCGAATTTTTTGCTTCAGACTCGGTCATACCTCCCCAGACGAGATCTTCGAGAACAGCGTTTTCTTCTTCGATGATGTAACCATTTTCATCATCCCATATTATCTCTGGGGCAGAATAATCGTATATTTCACTGTCATTGATCAAGGATGCCACTTCATCGATCTTCTCTTTCAATTCTTTATCCAACATGATTACCTCCAACTTGAAATTATCGAGAATGAATTATACACCAAAACAGAAATACTTTCAAGACAAAAATTTAGATATCATTCTCCATGCTTCACCTTCCATTAAAGAGACAGGTTCTTTTGAATATCTGTAATCACTTTTTCTTATGAATTCCTTTAATGCGTTTAAAACTTTTTCCATTTTTGAACTCTGAACTCTTTTAAAATCAGGATTTATATTTGGGTTTTTGGTGAGTTCGTTGAAATGTCTTAAGCATAACATGGAAACTGAATTTTCATACTTTTTAAGTCTTTCATCGTTTGAAATGTACTGCGCGAAAAGATCCAAATATCTCTTTTCTGAATCCCTTTCTATTGCACACAGCTGACAGTTTTCACCGAATTCGATCTTATTTCCATCGCCCACCTTTTGCAAATCTTCGGAAAGTGTCCCATAAAGCACCGAAACACCGAGGATTCCAAGTTCAGGATGTACTTTCAAATGATCTTCAACCATTTTGAGATGTTTTGAACAAAATCCAGGCCCTGCCGAAAATTTTTTTCTTTCAGATGGATCGTTGACATTCTCGTAAAACAGTGCGTCTATGTTATCATCTACACTTTCAAATGTGAGATCGCATATTGGACATCCCACCCTGTCGAGAAGTTCATCTATTTTACCAAGCAGATAACCTGATTCAACTTCTTTTTTCATAATCTTTACCCCGCAATCAAAAAGATCACTACAAATATCGCAAATATGTATGCCACGTATGCGTTGATATTTCCATTCATCAGCGTACTCGAGAGTACACTTTCGACCTTTAAAACTGATTTTTTAAGTGCGTCGTAAAATACATTCACAATATCTACCACTTCTATGTGTGCCTCTCCATTCAGATGCTTTTCTCTTGTGATGTAAATCTTTTTGAGTACTATTTCGAGAATTGCCGAATACGCTGGTGCACTGAAATATTCATTTTTTTCAAGAGGTAATCCACCATTCCATGAGTTAACACGTCTTACGCCATGCCGTCGAGCAAGGTAAAAGGCAAGTGGAAAGAGAAAAAGCACTGAAGCCACTATTGCAAAGAATGTTGGTGATACGACTCCAAAGATAGGTATGGAGGAGATCATCAAAAATGGTGAAGGGACTCCAAAAAGGCCCGATGTGAATTGTGAATATCCAAAGTATCTTACAACAAATGGTGCAAAAATTCCAAAGCCTAAAACGAGAACCATGAGAAAACTTTCAGATATTCTCATAAAGATAGACCGCATCTTTTTAGCTTTTTTCCCGTGATCGTATCCCAAAGCAGTGTATCCTGCAAGTTTTATCATTGAAAATGCCGCCATACCTATTGCTAAAGCGATGAATATACCCGAAAAAGTTGTCACGAGGCGCGCTGCTAAACTCTGAAATTTGTACGATTGGAAGAAAGATTCGAGCAATGCCCATTCTCCTACAAATCCAATCAATGGTGGAAAGGCGCTGAAAGAAAGTCCTGACAACAATATGCCCAATGCTGGAATTCTACCAACCGAGCTCCATGCACCACGTAAATCGTCTATGTTATCTTCATCTAAAGCTTCTTTTGCATGACCAACGGAAAGAAAAAGCAACGATTTTGAAAAGGTGTGCGATATGACGAGTAAAAGTGCCGTTGTGATTGCAAATTCAGAGAGGATGGTAAGGCTTGGATCTCCGGCTGCGATCAAAGATATGCCTATCGCGGCCAAAATCATTCCGTTGTTTTCTATCGTTGAATAAGCCGGAAGCGCTTTCAATTGCTTTGTAGCAACGGCCTGAAGTGCACCCCAGAACGCCGACATCGCTCCAAAGGCCACAGCAAGAAGGCCCCACCATTCAAAATTGTAAAGATGTAAATCTGGCATTATGGAGAGCGCCATGAAAATACCGTACACTCCCATCAAAGTCAAAGGTGCACTTAAAAGCGCCGAAACATTTGACGGTGCTTTTGCGTGTGCACCTATGAGCCATGTGTGGAACGGAAATATACCCATTTTAACGATGAAAGCAAAGGTTGAGGCGATCAAGAAAAGTACTGTACCTGAATTTTGTGTGAAAGAAAAATTGCCATTTTTCAAAAACAGCGATGCAAAGGCTATTATCAGGCCTACCGTTGATAATTCTCCAAATGCAAGAAATTCAAACGCCTCTTTGAAGGAACCTTTATGTTTGAGAATCAACAAATAAGAGGAAGCGGTCATAATCTCCCAGCCTGTTATGAAAGTAAGCCCGTCTTTCGCCATCAATATGATCATCATTCCAAGGATTGAAAGATTCAACCATACTCCCATATCTTTCGAATAGAATTTTCCGTAATCTATCGAATATATAGATATCGCTATCCACGCTATTGCGGCGACGGTCATAAAGATACCGGATGTATGCGTAACGCCCATCGACATGTACACATGGGGTAAAAGCCCTATTCTTCCAAGTTCAAAAGGGTAAAATGTCCCTACTATACCTGCTATTGTGGCAAAGACCGATCCTATAGCTGAAAGTATGTAAGAATTCTCTCTTTTAAATGAGAGGACAATTCCAAGAGTATAGAGTAAAAGTGCAATGTACGCAAAGATCATATCCATCAATTCCTTCCCATGATCTTCAAAAGTGTTCCAAGAATTTCGGATGGTTCAGGGTTTTTCAATCTTCCAACGACATTTGGCAACTTCAAATCGAACACTTCATCCTCTTCAACGATGAGAATTCCGAATGGCTCTGGCATCTGTTTTATCGTGTTCATCAAAGGTGTGATCATCTTTTCAGTTGGTTTTCCGAGCACTATTAGAAGGTCTGAATGTCTTGGAGAATCGGAAAAGTATATTCCGAATCTATGTGTGTTGTATTGGGTACTCTGGAGTGCTTTCAATTCGAAGTTGAGCAAATTCGAATTTCCAACGTCTATCATGTAAATGTGAAGAGATCTTTTGAAAATATTGTTCATAGGCTTGACAGATGAATCCAATTCGTAACTGGATTTTTCAGTCAAATGCCTTGTTATTCCTCTTACAGGCCACCATTTCATGTATATATCACCTCACAAAGCGGCATCCGCGAAATTTATGCCAAATGATTCAACGCCAAATTGAAAATCGGTAAAAACATTACCTGTTAGCGAGTTTACAAGTCCGTTGAAGCCCCAGAATGAAGGCGTTACTATGTAAAGATCTGATAAAATTGAATTTTTAACATCAACTTTGTAAACTATCGTACCTGTTGGAGATTCTGCGTATCCTATTCCTTTATTTGAATCATTGGACTTTTCAACATCCAAGTTGAACTTTTCGCACTCTTTCAGGATGATCCTTTCACTTTCGAAAATCTCTTCGGCCCTCACTTCCATTCTTGAAAGTGCATCACCATCATTTCTTATGGGTACTTTCAAATCATCGTACCTTTTATCTTCGTATCTCAAATCTTCTTTTGCACCTGCAGCCCTCAGCGTTGGCCCAGTGATTCCAAAATTTACAGCATCCTGTACCTTCAAAACTGTGGTTGAATAAAGCCTATCGAGAAAATTTCCACTGACAAGTGACCGATCGTAAAGGTCTCTGAAATCGTTGACGATCTTTTGAATGTTTGTCTTCAAATTTTGAATTTTACCATCGTCAAAATCCTTTATTCCACCAATTTTATTGAAATTTTTAAGATATCTCGATCCGCTAAATGCTTTGTTCAACCTCAAACTTTCTTCAAAAAGATAGCTCATGTGGGATGCAAAAACTTTTTGTGCTGCGGCCTGAGCAAGCTGTGATATAACGTAAAGATGATTGTAAATTCTTTCAAGTTCGAGTGCTATTATCCTGAGTCTCTGACTTTTTGAATCGATGATCTTACCAACTCCCGATTCAACGGCCATCGAAAATGCAAAAGAGTGAGAAAACGCAAAATTGCCACAGATGTTCTCTGCCATCTTCAAGCCATGTTCCGGATCAAGACCTATCATACGCTTTACGATATCACGATGCTTGTAGGACAGATCTATCTCAACGGAAAGAATCCTTTCTCCATAAGTGTAAAGATGGTAAACTCCGGCTTCTCCTATTCCAGATGTAACGGGACCGTACCTGAAATCAAAAACACCCTCACCATTTTTAACGGACTTTTCAGGCACCACAATCAAATCACGCGACTTTGCAAGAGAATAATTCGCAATGTACATGTCCTGTGGATCCATTTCTATCGAAATAACTCCGTCTTCCTGAACTATATAATATTCTTCATCATCTTTTCTAAACGTTCCGAGCAGGATCTTCATTTTATCACCTTTTCTATCCACGGAATGAAGAAGACTATCGCAACTGAGAGGACCGTATCTATTATTGGAATAATCGTTCCAACTCTTTTGCGTTCCATATTTTTACCTTCTGAATCCGAAAAGATCATCTTACCAACCTTGAAATTAACCGAAATGAATGCAAGTGCCAGAAAGGCCATGAGCAAAATTGTCCATCCCACAGGTACGGCTGAGAGCAAAACAAGAATTATCATGATCTCTCCAAAGAATGTCCCAAATGGTGGCATCCCAGTTATTGCCATCGCACTGAAAAGCAACGTGTAAGCGGTAGATGGCATGCGTTTCATCACGCCTGTGACCTTATCTATTTTAGTTGTCTTGTACCTTGAAAGTAAATTACCACTCAAGAAAAATGTTGAAGATTTTGCAAATGCGTGCGAAAGTATCAAAATGATCACACCCAAAAGCGCATAACCGCCAAGCGATATTCCTATTAAAGCCATTCCCATGTTCTCCATCGTTGAGTACGCGAATAACCTTTTGTAATTAGTCTGAACGGCCATGAGACTCGCTGCAACTATAACGGTCATGAAGCCAAGTACAAGGGCAAAGGTTTTCACGTAACTTACGGGTGTGAATTGAATAACACGAATTATGACATAAAGCGCAACTGGAAGTAAAACTCCCGAAAATATTGCACTTACCGGTGCGGGCGCTTTACCGTGAACATCTGGAAGCCATGTGTGCATCGGAAAAATACCTGCCTTCGTACCGTAACCGACGATGGCCATCATCGCACCCAACGGAAGTAAGCCTGAAAATGAACTAATGGAGAGAAGTTTTGATATCTCAAGTGTGCCGGTTGATGCATATATAAATATGTTTGAAATGAACGAGACGACAAGACCACTTGAAACTATTATTATGTATCTCCATGTTGCTTCTATTGAAGGTTCATCATTTTCGACTGCCACCAAAAGTGCACTCGTAACGGTCGTTGCTTCTATTCCAACCCACACGAGGCCTAAATTGTTGATCGAGACGGAAAAAAACATCGAAAAGGTAAAAAGATCAAGCAAAAGGTAATAAAATCTCTTTTGAAAAAGAGGTTCCTCTATGTATTTCAAAAATGTCGTTGAAAAAATGGCAGTTAGCACGTAAACCATTGAAATCACGATAAGCATGATCTTCGAGATACCGTCTATGAAAAAAAATCCATTTGAAATGTTTGGTAAAAAGACTATCACAAAGGAGAAGATACTCGATGTCAAAGCTGCGATGATCGAGATCGTCTCTTCAAATTTTTCAATTCTTACAAGGCACAACAGCGCACCTATCAAACTTGCCACCATTGGTAAAGCGTAAATGAAATTCATGACTTATCCCCTCAATTCATCGAAATCGTCCGATTTTTTTGCAGAATTCTCTCTCATTCTCATTATGACGCCGGATATCATGACAATTCCTATGAGATCAAGTACCGTTCCCGCCTCAACACTGAACGGTAGATCAGGAAAAAGGTAGCCTGTGAAGAGAAAGGCGGCATTTTCCATCACCATGTATCCAACAAGTTGAATGAAGGCGCTCCTTCTCGAAATTACAAGAAAGGCTCCCTGAAAGATTAGAGCGATTGGAAGGGCTCCAAGAGAGATCGTCACGAAACTGGACATCGTTGCCTCGTAAAGTACATAGGTGAAAATTCCTATCATCAAAGAAATTATTATGGAAGATGCCGTTCCAGTTATGGGAGTTGATTCTCTTTCTCTCCATGGATCTCTTGAAAGTCTTTTTAAAATGAAGTATGGAATGAAAAACCCCCTTATAACTGCCGTCAATATGGCCAGTACGAGTACGATGTAAGAGTGCTGGATAAAGCTCAAATAAAACAGAAAAAGCGCGATAAGGTAAGAACTTACCGAAAAAGTTTTCACGATCTTTGTGACGTAAACTTCCCACTGCATGAAGATAACGAGCAATATCTCGGAAAAACCTATCAACATGAAAAAGTCTTTCATACCATCACCTCGAAACGTTAAAGGCAAGGAAACTCAAAAATGCCATGGCAAAAGCTATTGAAATGTAATCAAAATTTTTGAAGAGTCTGAATTTGGAAACGGTCTCTTCAAGAAATGAAAAGACTATAGAAAGGGCAATTAACTTCAAAAGTTGAATCCCCATGTAGATAAAAACGGCGTTGAAGTTCATCCGCATAGGAACCCAGAAAGGAACGGTATACACGTTCAGAAAGACACTCATCAGTAGAAATTGTTTTGCATATCCTCCCCATTTGAAAAATGCAAGATCCGTTCCTGAATACTCCATTTCCATTGACTGATCTATCGCACCTAACTCGGCCGTTGAATGAGATTCTATCGGAAGTTTTCCTGTTTCAACCAGTAAAACCATGAAGAATGCCGCTGCAACGAACCAATGAACGAGAGAAAGATACCATGAAGTAGAGGTTTGCAGCACATTATTTATCACGTATGGATTGTTGGTTTGCGAAATAACACCCAAAATTATGAAGATCAAAACAGTTATGGGTTCCGATAGCGCACCAATACTTGCAGAACGTGAAGTACCAAGGTGCGAATAATTGTTCCTGCTGTCAAGAGCGGTGAGCTTTTTAAAAGTTGCGGCAGCACCAAAGGTAAGTCCTCCACCTATGAAATCAACAACGGGACCGAATTGTAAGGGAAAAGCCGTTATTATTGGAAGTACGAGTGTTAAAAGCATGTAAAGTGCAAAGGTTACATAAGGCCCTATTCTGAACAGTGGAGAGGCTGCGGATGGAACGACACTTTCTTTTCTGAAAAGTTTGAAAAGATCGTAATAAGGTTGAAAGATACTCGGCCCTTTTTTGGACTCAATACGTTCTTCGATCGTTGCGATTAAACCGGCGATAAGTGGGGCGAGAGCGAGAACGTAAACAAGTTGGATCACGCTCAATATTATCAAAAAATACACCTCCTACTTTAACCTCGGTAGGAGTCATTGGCTTTCAAGCTGTTAAGGCAGACTCCACTGCCATAAATAGATTCAGTATATTATACATAAGATCCATTTAAAGTCTGTTAATTATACTTGAAGAGTTAAGCAAAGCACGAAATATTGTTGGCTCCGGCATTCGCCTTTCGGTCTCTGTCCTCGCTGCGCAGCGTCAGCCACCTGCTCATTTAGTATAATATAAAAGCCACATCATCTGTGGCTTTTAATCTATATTAAACCTTCTTTAAAGTTCCCCAAAAACTCTACCTTTTGGAGGTAGAGCAAGTTTACTTCACCTGTTCGTCTTTTTTTCAAGTCTTTCTTGAAGTTCCCTCTGGTAAAGATCATAAACCTGCCATGTCCACCACATTTAAATCACCTCTCTTTTATCGTGACCTATCTATCCAGATCACGATCTGATCCTACCACTTTTTTTGTTTGATGTCAAGTGGCTTGATTTTTTAACCTGATATGTATTAGAATATATTGTATTCTTATGGGGTCGTGGCGCAGCTGGGAGCGCGCTTGCATGGCATGCAAGAGGCCGTGGGTTCAAATCCCATCGGCTCCACAGAAAAAGATGAGGGCGTTATGCCCTCATTCTATTTTTACCAAAGTTTGATCTATTTCAACCTGCTGATTTTCTTTAACGAGGATCTCTTTTATCTTGCAGTCATGGGGTGCAAGAATTTCATTTTCCATCTTCATAGCTTCCAAAGTTAAAAGCGTTTGACCATCCTTTACCATTTGTCCAACACCTACTTTTATCTTCACTATCGTCCCTGACATAGGTGCATTGATGCTCTCCTGACTCTTTTCTTCTGATTCAATTTGCGTTATCTTTGCCGGTTGCTGTTGAGTTGGAGGTGTAGAATGAGTCGAAGATTGTTGTGTCGCATATTTTGTTTCTAAATGCTGTTCTTTGTACGCTGGCTCGATCTCTTCAACTTCAACTTCATAACTTTTACCGTTAACTTTTATCAAATATTTTTTTAACATGGAAATTACCCCTTTCTCACTTTCCAGAACTTCTGAGGAGAGTGCATAAGCCATCCGCCGACATGATGGCACGATTCATCAATTCTGTTAACGCCTTTTACAGAAACGATTTTGCCGGTTGAGTAAGCCATTAAAGCTGCAGAAATAACGGCAACTATTTTTTCGTTATCTTCATCCATACCATCGTCTCCTCTGAAATCGTCCTTTTCAACAATTCGTGATCTCTGGATACTTTTAGCACTTTCATGTGTAATTTTTTCTTTGCCCTTAAAATAGGTGAACACTTGCAAAATTGCGACGAAGATCAGTAGTCCAAGTGTAACTAACGATATGATTTCTACCATGAAGGAAGCCTCATAAGGGAATATTACCATGCTTTTTGGATGGCTTCCCTTCCACTTTTGACGATAAAATTTCAAGACCTCTAATCAGCACATTCCGTGTTTCGGACGGTAAAATGACCGTATCAACATACCCTCTTGACGCAGGAACGTAAGGATTTGAAAATGTGTCCGCATATTCTTTTACCTTTTCCATCCTTGTCTTTTCTGGATCGGAAGAAGTTTTTATCTCACTTCTAAAAATTATATTTGCGGCACCATCTGCTCCCATCACGGCGATTTCAGCCGTTGGCCATGCGATTACAAGATCTGCACCAAGATGCTTGCTACCCATCGCTATGTAAGCACCCCCATAATCTCTTCTCGTTATAACGGTAAGTTTCGGAACGGACGCTTCACTGTAAGCGAATAACAATTTGGCACCATGCCTTATTATTCCACCATATTCCTGAGATGTTCCCGGTAAAAATCCGGGTGTATCTGCGAAGGTTATAACAGGTATGTTGAATGCATCGAGAAAACGGATGAAACGTGCCGCTTTATCTGAAGAATCTATATCTAATACACCTGCAAGCACCTTAGGTTGATTTGCAATTATTCCAACAGATCTGCCATTTATCCTTGCAAAAGCAGTTATAATAGATCTTGCAAATTTTGGCTGGACTTCAAAAAATGTTTCGGGATCAACAATTTTCTTTATAACTTCAATCATGTCGTACGGTTTATTTGATGTTTCAGGGATTATGGAATTAAGTGTTTCATCAGGCTCAATATCAATTGAATTAAGTTGCTCCGGCATTTCCATGTTATTCGAAGGAACGTAAGACAGAATTTTTTTAACTATTTCCATTGCATCCGGATCATCTTTTGCGACGAAATGTGCTACTCCACTTTTTGAATTATGTATTTCCGCTCCACCAAGGCTTTCTTGAGTTACATCTTCGCCTGTAACAGCTTTTATAACTTCTGGACCAGTTATGAACATCTTCGATGTTTTATTAACCATTATTACAAAATCAGTTATTGCCGGAGAGTAGACGGCACCTCCCGCACATGGCCCTGCTATAACGGTGATCTGGGGGATCACTCCTGAAGCTAACGTATTCCTGTAAAAGATCTCTCCGTATCCATATAGAGAATCAACACCTTCCTGAATTCTTGCGCCACCGGAATCATTGATGCCTATCAAAGGGATACCAAGTTTCATGGCAGTATCCTGAATTTTAACTATTTTTTTCGCATGCATCTCTCCAACGGATCCACCCTGAACTGTGAAATCCTGTGAAAAGATCGCAATATCACGTCCATTAACTTTTCCTATGCCAGTTACCACACCGTCTGCTGGAAAATATTTTTGATCAAGTCCAAAATAAGTGGATCTGTGCTTTATGTGATCGTCTATCTCGAAGAAAGTTCCCTCATCGACCAACGCCGCTATTCTTTCTCTGGCCGTCAACTTTCCCTCTTCATGTTGCTTCTTTATCTTGTCTTCTCCACCTCCGAGTTGTATTGTTTTACGCCTTTTTATGAGGTCTTCATTTTTATCCATTAGATCTTCCTCCTTTCAACGAGTTCTATCATAACACCATTTGCATCTTTTGGATGTATGAAAGTTACAATGGTATTGTTAGCTCCTTTGGCAGGATCACTTATCACTCTGTACCCTTTATTTTTTAATTGTTTCACCGCTTCGTATATATCATCAACTTCTAAAGCTATATGATTCAATCCTTCTCCTCTTTTTTCGATGAATTTAGATATAGTTCCTTCGGGATCGAGATCTTCTAAAAGTTCTATTCTCGTTTCTCCGACCTCGATCATCGCAACTTTCAATTTCCTATCTTCAAGGAGTTCGTCTTCTTTTCTTAATCCGAGTGAATTCAAATACATCTTTGAAGCCTCATCCACCGACTTAACAGCGATACCGATATGATCCATTTTGATAACTTTCATGAACTTCTCCTTTCTTAGGATCTCTTACACAGTTCTTCCATAACCTTTTTTTTAAGTCCGTAGAAATCAAACTCTGAAAGATCTATTTTTTGCATTATCATATCTATCTCTCTTCTCACACTCGATCGAACATGGTCGAAGAACCTCATCTTCCTTCTTTGCTCAAGAGTGCCATCCATCGAGATAGTTTTAAATCTTTCATCAAGCCCTTTTAAAAGCTCATCTACACCTTCATCCTGAATTGCGTTTGTCATGAAAACAGGTATTTCCTTTTTCCCCATTTCGATCGTCGCCTTAAGCTTCGAGAGAAGATTTCTTGACATGATATTGTCTGCTTTATTAACGACAAATATGTCCGCTATTTCCATTAGACCAGCTTTCATCATCTGGACCTCATCCCCACCGTCTGCCGATAGTAAAACAACCACAGTATCGGCGACATTTGCTATTTCGATGTCTGATTGACCAACTCCAACAGTCTCAATGAGTATCATATCCATCCCGAAAGCTTCAAAGGCGTTGCACGCTTCAAAAATTGAGGGTGAAAGCCCGCCAAGTGCTCCACGACTTGCAAAGCTTCTTATGAAAAAATTTTCTGATGTTGCGTGTGATTGCATCCTTATCCTATCTCCGAGTAAAGCTCCACCGGTAAAAGGGCTTGATGGGTCTATCGCTATGACGCCGATCTTTTTCTCTTTTGATCCGTTTAAAATCGCATTTATCAGGCTAGATTTACCCACACCAGGGCTTCCCGTTATTCCTACAACATGAGAAGGTCGCCTTTCAAAACTGTTCAAAATTGAATTCGCTTTTTCAGGATCATCCTCACATATAGACAACAAAGATGCAAGAGCTTTTCGCTCTCCTGCCTTGATTCCTTCAACTATTTTTGACTCAAACATTTGCGTGCTCAAAATATCTCTTTATTTCTTCTATAACTTCAGACGTCCTTGTACCCGGACCGTAAACCTGTATAACTCCCATTTTTTTCAATTCATTTACATCTTCATCTGGTATTATTCCACCAACGAAGATAGGTATATTTGATCCTTTATCTTTCAAAAGTGTAAGGATCTTCGGAATAAGTTTCATATGTGCACCTGACAGTATAGAAATTCCAAGGATATCGACGTCTTCATCGATAGCTGCCTGAACTATTTGTTCTGGAGTCTGCCTTATTCCTGTGTAAATGACTTCCATTCCTCCATCTCTTAAAGCGCGTGCGATAACTTTTGCTCCTCTATCATGACCATCGAGTCCAGGTTTTGATATCATAACTCTTATCATAGAGCTCACTCCTCTCAAATGAGTACCGATTCTTTGTACTCACCAAAAATTTCTCTCAAAGTATTAGATATCTCTCCTATCGTTGCATAAACCCTAACTGCATCGATGATCGGATACATTATATTTCCATCAGTTTTGGCAACTTCTCTCAACTTATTCAAAGAATTTTTAACCAGCTGTAGATCTCTTTTCGATCTCGTCTTATTCAATTTTTCTATCTGCTTTTTCTCGAGATCATCATTAACTTTCAATGTTACACGTTGATTGTTTTCTGTCATTACGAATTCGTTTACACCAACTATTATCTGTCCTTTTGACTCTATTTCCTTTTGATATTCGTAAGCACTGTTAGAGATCTCCTGCTGAACGTATCCAGCTTCTATCGCATTGATCATTCCACCTATTTCATCTATCCTTTTTATGTATTCAAAAGCCTTTTTTTCTATCTCATCTGTCAACGATTCAACGTAATAGGATCCTGCCAGTGGATCAACCGTTTTCGCAACACCGGATTCGTATCCTATTATCTGCTGTGTGCGCAAAGCAGTTCTAACGGAGTCTTCTGTTGGAAGTGCAAGTGCCTCATCCATTGAATTGGTATGGAGAGATTGGGTTCCACCGAGTACCGCGGCAAGAGCCTGAATAGTTACTCTCACGATGTTATTTTCAGGCTGTTGGGCTGTGAGAGTTGATCCGGATGTCTGGGTATGAAATCTTAATTTCAACGCTTCAGGATCTGTGACATTAAATTTTTCCTTCATTATTTTTGCCCACATTCGTCTCGCCGCTCTGAACTTTGCGATCTCTTCGAGCAAATTATTGTGAGACGCGAAAAAGAAAGAAAGACGTTTGCCGAAAACATTTGGATCCAGCCCCGCGCTTATAGCACTTTTCACGTATTCTATTCCATCGGCCAGTGTGAATGCAACTTCCTGAACGGCGTCTGCCCCTGCCTCCCTTATATGATATCCACTCACACTTATCGTGTTCCAAAGGGGCATCTCTTTAGAACAAAATTCAAATATGTTAGTTATTATTCTCATCGATGGTTTTGGCGGATATATGTAAGTGCCTCTCGCTATATACTCTTTCAAAATATCGTTTTGTATAGTACCTCTTAGCTTATCTCTTTTCGTACCTTGCTTTTCCCCGACCGCTATGTACATCGCAAGCAGTACAGATGCTGTGGAATTTATAGTCATAGAAGTGCTTACCTTGTCGAGAGGAATACCTTCAAAGAGTGTTTCCATATCCGTCAGCGAATCTATCGCAACGCCAACTTTTCCAACTTCTCCAAGTGAATGTGGATCGTCCGAATCGTATCCTATCTGTGTCGGAAGATCAAAGGCTATCGATAATCCACTTTGCCCCTGCTCAAGCAAATATTTGTATCTTTTGTTTGATTCTTCGGCCGTTCCAAATCCCGCATATTGTCTCATCGTCCATAATTTTCCACGATACATGGTATTTTGAACGCCACGGGTGTATGGATATTCTCCTGGAAACCCTATTTCTGAATAATCGCTGACATCCAATGGAGTGTAAAGCCTTTTCACATCTTCTGACCAGCTTGATTTCAAGTTCCCCTCTTCTGGATATTTTTTGGTAAGTGAATTGGTACGATCGTTCCATTCTTTGTATTTTTTCTCAATTTCTTCTTTGTCCATCAAAGTTCCTCCTCTTTTAACGTTTTACCATCTATAATAACAGAAAAATTTTTTATCTTAATCACAACACTTTTCTCTGGAGCATCGATCAGATCAAATAAGTATTTGTCTAATTCATTTTTATCTTTTACATATAAGTAAATCTGATTTGGACTTTTAAAAAGTTTGTTCAGAATCATATCATTTCCTCTGTAAATGAATTCTCCCTCGTAAGGACCGCCGATTGGCAGCGGAGTTGGATATGAAAACTTGATTTCACTTTCACCATCCGTTGCAAAGATCTCACCATCTTTTTCAAAGATATGGAAAGTTATTCGCCCGCTTCCACTATCAATGATCTTCGAAAAACCACCTTCTTTTGCGTCTGGAAGATTAAGTGTTAAATACTCTCTTTGAAATCTCATTTTTTCATTCAAATCGTAATCTGGATAGTTTTCGTAAGGTGGTAAGACTGCAGGTTTTTGGCCACCTTCAAAAAGTTGCTGTTGAAGTATTTTCAATCCGCCATCGATCTTATCCATCATGAAATCAAGATTATCCATCGCATATTTTCTGTTTGGCATTATAGAATCCATCGTCCCACTCAATATCAAAGCTTCAACTATTTTCTTACCAATTTTATTCTTTTTCATTCGCAACAAAAAATTTTCAAAATCTTCGAACTTTCCCTTTTTACGTTCATCTTCAACCATTTTTCCAAAATTTAAACCAACACCTTTGATCGCGGCAAACCCAGATCTTATCGAATTTCCATTCGAAGTGAAATATGTACCTGACTCATTTATATCGGGAGGAAGAACATTTATGGAAAATTTTTTTGCTTCCTTCGAGTACGTCAAAATTTTTGCCATGTCGGAAAGATTTGAATTCATAAGCGAAGTTATGAATTCAATGGTTTTTGTGGCTTTAAGATATGCCGTCCACACCGTTATGTAAGCGTAAGCAACACTGTGCGATTTGTTGAATCCATAAGATGCAAAATTCGTTATCATATCAAAAAGTCTTAGAGCTTTTTCTTCCATGTACCCTTTTGCAATACACCCTTTAACGAATCTATCTTTCAAATCAGCCATTAAAATGTTATCTTTTTTAGATATTGCTTTTCTGAAAAGATCGGCCTGTTCACCGGAAAAGCCAGCAATTTCAGTTGCAATTTTCATTATCTGTTCCTGATATATTATCATCCCATAAGTTTCTTTTAAAATGCTATCCAGCCCAAGTTCATCTTTTAAAAACGATGAACCATGTCTTCTTCTAACATATTCATCTGCCATTCCGGAATACATAGGACCCGGTCTTGTTAAACTCAACAGTGCAACAACATCTTCGAACTTTTCTGGAGCCAATTTTTTTGTCAAAACGGTTGCAGAGGTACTTTCAAGTTGAAAAATACCTGCCGTTTCTCCTTTTTTCAAAAGATCGTATATTTTAGGATCATCCACAGGTATTTTCATCAGATCTCTTCTTTGAGTATTCTTTCCGAGTACATCTTTTAAAGTTGTCAGCGTTTTCAATCCCAGTATATCTATTTTCGTAACGCCAAGTGAGGCAAGTGAGTCCATATCGAATTCAGTAATCCATTTCTGGCCATCAAAGGTCATTGGCATTTTTGACTTAAGATCATCATTTGATATCACAACACCGGCAGCATGTGTGGATCTGTGATGTACCAAACCTTCAAGTTCAAGTGAATAATCGATGATCCTTTTCACATCCTGTCCCTCGTATATTCTTGCCAAATTTTGATTTTTTTGAAGTGCTTCACCGATGGAATTATATCCTGAAACTCTCCATGCAAGATCTTCGATCATTCTGTCGTTGGCCCCAAGAGCTTTTCCAACGGCCCTTATTGCAGCACGATTGCCAAGCGTTCCATACGTACCAACTTGTGCGAGGTGGGCTTCACCATACTTTTGAGAAAGGGTGAATATCAATCTGTCCCTTTCATCATCTTCAACATCCACATCTATATCAGGATCTTCTGTTCTTGATTCATTTAAAAACCTTTCAAAGAGTAAATCGTATTTAAGTGGATCTATGGTTGTTATGCCAAGAAGGTATGAGATCATAGAAGAAACGGCCGAACCTCTTCCTGGACCTACAAGTATTCCAAGGGCCTCAGCAGTTCTTACGATATCCGAAACGATCAAAAAATATCTGCAAAAATGTTTCGATTCTAAAAGTAAAAGTTCTTTTTCAACACGTTCCTTTTCCGAATCCGTCATCGAGAAAAGTTTAAGTTGTTCTCTTAAATTTTTACAATCATCATCGAATAATTTTGGAAGTTCCAGATTAGGATTTAAATCGTAATTTTCGCACTTGCTGGATATTTCAGATGTATTGAATATTGCCGCTTCCATTCCTTTAAAAATATCTGCCATTTCTATTTGAGATTTCAAATAATATTTATCGCTACCGTAAATCAATTCACCATTCCAGCGCATATTCCTACCGATAGAAACGAAGAGACTATGAGCCAAGGCATCATCTTTTCTCAAAAAGTGCACATCGTTGGTTGCAACGCTTTTAATTCCAAGATCTTTTGCGATGTCAACAAGCGCCGCGTTAAGCGTCTTCTGCTCTTTTAATCCCGTATCCATTAGCTCGATGTAAAAATCTTCTCCAAATCGCGCTTTGTAACTTTCAGCGAGTAGCTTGGCTTTTGAAAGATCTCCATTCAAGAGTAAACGTGGAATTTTTCCACTCATACATCCAGACATCACTATCACATTATCAAGAGAAAAAATTTCTTCATCATCCAGGGCATTATTTCCTGCTTTCAACATCTTATTCATCATTCTAACCATTGACAAATATCCATCTTTGTTCTTTGCGAGAACGGTTAGATGGCTTTTCTTTTTATCTTCATCTTTCACGTATATTTCACACCCTATGATGGGCTTTATACCATGTTTGGTGGCCGAAGACCAAAATTTTTGTACGCCACCGAATGTACCATGATCGGTTATCGCTACCGAGTTCATACCGTAAGACTTCACGAGATCCATGAGAGGATCTATCCTTAACGTTGAATCACCAACGCTGTATTCGGTATGAAGGTGAAGATGAATAAATTCATTCAATTCGAAACACCTCTTTAAATGTTCAAGATAATTTTAACATTTTTGGTTCGAAAAGCTGATCACGTTTTACCGGTTGCCCGTTTGCTTAATCACAGTCTCATTTTCAATTCTTCAAAAAATGTTAATATTTACTTTCAAAATAAGTTGTAAGATCGTACTGAATCGAGATACTGCAATCTTCATCCTAAACGGTGTGAAGTTGATGCGTGAGTAAGAAATTTAAAGTTTAACTGGTATAATTGCTTTTGCACAGCGAAAATTTTTACAGGGAAGCGATCATTTTGGCACTTGTTGAAGTAAAAAATTTGAGAAAAATTTATAAAAGCGGTGAATTATCTTATGAAGCACTGAAAGGTATAACCTTTGAGATAGAGGAAGGAGATCTTTTTTTCATCTTTGGCCCTTCGGGAAGCGGAAAGACAACTTTGCTCAATTGCCTTTCGGGTATAGACGATATAACATCCGGTGAAATCATTATAAATGGAATAAATCTGAGCGAATTGCCTGATTACAAAAAAACGAAGTTCAGGGCTGAAAATATGGGTTTCGTATTTCAAGAATACAATTTGATAAATGTCCTTACGGTGAAAGAAAATGTTGCACTTCCCTTGATAGCAAGAGGCTGGCCTGAAAAAAAAGCAAATGAAAGATCGATAGAAATTTTGCAAGCAAATGGCCTTATCCATGCCATTGACAAATTTCCGGCACAGATCAGCGGCGGTGAAAAGCAAAGAGTTGCCGTTTCACGTGCGATAGCAGGTGATCCAAAGATAGTTTGGGCAGATGAACCGACGGGCGCACTCGACACGAAAACTTCATTCATGGTCATGGATTTTATACAATCTCTAAATGATAAAAAGAATCAAACTTTTGTCATAGTTACGCACGATGAAAAGATACTCCGTTATGCAACTGCTTATTTAAGAATAGATAGTGGAAGAATTGAAACTTTTGAAAGAGTAAAAATGCCCTCTGAACTTAGATCGTGAACTCTGCAACAAACCGTAATATGCTTGATCAACTTTAAATATGAAATATCGTTGGCTCCGCCAAACTCGAATTTGCATTTTTCAAGAAATTCGTTACATTTCGACCCGTTAAGATTTTACCATTTCTGCCGATCATTAAGTAGGAGGTGAGTAAATGAGAATAGATGGTATTTCTGGCCTTCCCCAACCAGAAAACAATAAAGGAGATAAAGCCAAAAAAGTAGAAAGATCTTCTGAAGATGTTTTTGTGCAGAACGGAGATTTTAAAATTGATTTCAAAACTTTCATATCTATGGTTTCAGGTGCGCAACAAACGGATGATGTTAGAAGTGCTAACGTTCAAAAAATAAAAGAGCTCATTAACTCCGGCCAGTACAGTGTGGATGTTCAAAACATAGCAAAAAAAATGTTGGATTCGATGGGTGAGTGAAGATGAAAATAGAAAGTCTCATAAATATTCTGAGTGAGGAATTTTCTGGTTTTGAAGGACTCATAGCAGTGCTCAGGGATAAAAGGGACGCGATAGAGAAAAGTGACGTACAAAGACTTAGAAAACTTCTCGAAAAGGAAAAAGAGAATCTAAACTATTTAGATGAACTTGAGAAAAAAAGAATAGATGTCGTTGAGTCGGTCTCGAAATCTTTGAGCATCAAACCAACGATATTTGATATAATAAATGCAATAGATGAGCCTTACCGCCATGATCTTGCGATGGTAGTTGCCAAACTTACGAACCTTGTCAATGAAGTTAGTCTTGTGAACCTTGGAATTCAAAGGATGATAATTTACAGGCTCGAAGAATTCGATTTCATAATGGACATCTTCAAAGGGCAGGACAAAACTTACGATCAGACGGGCCATGTACCGGATGGTATCATCTTCAACGGGAGGGCATAACTTTGGGAATGGATCTTTTTGCGACACTGAACACCGCTATGCTTGGCATGTACACACAGCAGGCAGCCATCTCTGTCGTTTCAAATAATGTCGCGAATGCCAATACACCCGGTTATACAAGAGAGAGTCCCGTGATAGTTTCAACTCCACCTATTTCGATGAACACACTTACTCAAACAGGTGAGCCTGTATCTTTTGGCACCGGTTCCGAAGTTACCGGTATCGAAAGGATAAGAAATTCGTTTTTAGATCTTCAGTACAGACAATCTAATGCGAGTATGAACTTCTGGAATGAAGTGAACACGCAATTTCAATACATTCAGCAACTTTTCAACATGCCTGCTTCAAGTGGCTCAGAAGGATTGAGCGATTATTACAACAATTTCTGGTCGGCAGCCCAGCAGCTTGCAACAAATCCAAGCAATGTTGCGAATCAGGAAGGATTGGTTCAATCCGCACAGGCTTTAATCGGTAACGTTCAAAGTATATACTCCACTCTTCAACAGACTCAATCTAATTACACGTCCCAGATACAGACGAATGTTGCAAGCATAAATTCTATTTTAGAACAGATATCCAATTTGAACGTTGAAATCAATGAATCTTCGAACGGAGGAACTGCACCGAACGCTTTACTCGATAAGAGAGATCTTTTACTGGACAATCTTTCAAACCTTACGGATTACACCGTTACTAATATGAGCGGGAATCAAATAGGAATAAACATAGGGGGGACAAATGTACTCTCAGGACAAACTTATACCCCGTTAACGGTTCAAGCGGTGAATGGCAAACCTAATGCTTCCTTCGTGAGTGCGGACAATTCACCCGTGACTTTTTCTCAGGGGCAGATGGGAGCTGTTTTTAATCTTAGAGATAAAATAATCCCGCAGTACGAAACACAGCTCAACTCATTCGCACTCGATCTTGCGAGTAAAGTGAACACCGTCCTTGAACAGTCTTACGATCAGAATGGAAATTTGGGTCAGCCTTTGTTCAACATAACAACGACAGCCGGACAGCCAACATCTCTTTACAGCATAACTGGATCTTATCCTCCAAGCGGAACTGCTTTAGATCCAACCCAACCAATAGATAAAATCAACAAACTTACAAATCTTACTCCTTTTACGTTGAACATCAACGGTGCGACCATAAACGTAAATCCGTCAGTTGATACGCTTAATTCCATCGTCTCAAAGATAAATGATACAAATGTTGGAGTCTCGGCATCGTTAAGCCCGCGGGGTAATCTCACGCTAAGTGCAACAGGATCGATGAATTTTGATCTCATGAGAACGACTTCCGAAGGAACAACAAATCCCATAAACATCTCTGACTATAATGCAGGATTTCTAAGTGATCTTGGATTTTCAACCACGGATGGTACAGTGAATTTAAATGATTACCTGCCTATGGGTTCTGATTATGATTATTCATTGAATGTCTCATCTAAAGATCCTTTGATGAATATTTCGGTGAACCAGCAGCTCGTTTCAAATCCGTCTCTTTTGGCAAGTGATTTTTCTCCAGTTTTTTCGAACGGCAGTGCCGTAGGAACTGTTGGGCCAACCGGTCCTCAGGGCTCAGGTGGAATTCAGCAAATCGTGGCATTAGATAACTCGAACGATCCTCAATCTTTTGGTGCATATTTCAGTACTCTCGTGAGCGATCTTGGAATCCAGGGTCAGAATGCCAATTCTATGTACACGAATGAAACTTCACTCGTAAACCAGATAAGTCAGGACAGACAAGAGGTTTCGAGTGTTTCCATAAATGATGAACTGAGCAACATGATACTTTATCAAAATGCTTACACGGCTTCTGCTCGAGTTATAACTGCCGTTAATTCGATGCTTCAAACACTTATTAACATGGTACAGTGAGGTGATAACGTGAGAATAACACAAAGTATGATGAAAGATCAGATAACAAATAACATAGATAGCATCCTTGAAAGAATATCAACGCTTCAAAATCAATCTTCATCCGGAAATAAATTCACACTTCCGTACCAAGACCCGACGGATGCCGTTCTGACGGTTAATTATCAATCATCGCTCAATCAGATAACGACGAATACCTCCGCTCTTCAACAGGTTCAGGGCACACTCAAAGGGTACGATAACATGATAGGTCAGATAACCTCTTCAGTTCAGCAGATCAATGCTCTCGTTGTTCAGGCCGCAAACGGAACGAATACGCCTGCCGACAGGCAAGCGATAGCCGATCAGGTTGAGCAGTTGAGGAATTCCATAGCCCAGGATGGGAATACGAATGTTAGCGGCACCTACGTTTTTGCTGGGGCAACGAACTCACAGCCTGTTTCTCCTCTTACTTCCGGAAGCGCAACAACGTACTTTTACACGAGTACTTCCGCCACAGGAGCGAATTTAACTTTAAACCTCGGTAATGCGGAGATAGATACTAATGTGACATTGCAACAATTATTCGGATATAAAGGCCAACTTTCGAACAGTCTCATCTCTTATTCAACTGGAGGCTCTATGTTGAATGAAGGATTACTTGATAAAATAATACAGGATCTTCAAAATAATGATGTTTCGAATTTGAGTGGGCCGGATCTTAAGGATCTTCAAAGCTATGAAAATTCTCTGGCAGTTGTTACAACCCAGGTCGGTTCCCAGGAACAGGCTGTTCAGAATCTTATAACCAGCAATCAAAATTTGAACACTTACGTAACTCAGCTCATGTCGACTGCCCAGGGCACAGATATGGTTAAAGTTCTGTCCGATCTCTCTCTTCAGGAAACCGTTTATCAGGCCGCACTTCAGACGAGTGCAAGTTCATTACTTCCAACACTTGCAAATTTCTTAAGCGGAAGTGGTGCATGAGGTGAAAAATGATCTTTGAAACTAAGATAGGAAGTTACGATATAAAGGAAGAAAGTATCTTTAAATTTGCTGAAGGAATTCCTGGTTTTGAAAATCTTAAAAGATTTGCCGTACTCTCAAGGGCCGACACCGAACCTATAAAATGGTTTGTCTCACTTGAGGATAAAAATGTTGCCTTACCGATCATCGATCCATGGCTCATATTCAAAGACTATTCCTTCACGCTGAATGAGGAGATGCTCAAGCGCATCGAAAATCCTAAAAGAGAAAATGTACTCATCTTTTGTGTTATAGATCTTCATAGGCCAAATGTGACGGTGAATCTTATGGCTCCGATAGTTATAAATATTGAAAAGGGTATCGGTTCACAGATCATCGTTGAAGGAACTAAATACACGTCACGTCATTCTGTAAAGGTATGATCTCATGCTCATACTTAAGAGGAAGATCGGAGAAGCCATAAAGATAGGGAATGATGTAACGGTAAGAATTCTGTCGATAGACCGTGGAGAGATAAAAATTGGCATAGAAGCTCCGAAAGATGTGAAGGTCTTTCGCGAAGAGTTGTATGAAGAAATAAGTAATTTGAACAGAGAATCAGGAAATTTTGATGTCAATCTCGCAAAAGAAATTTTTAGAAAGGACCCAAAAGGTGTAAAATCTGATCGAAATGATGATTCGGAGGGTTAACGTGAAAATAACTAACGAACTTATAGAACATCTTGAGGATTTGTCAAAACTCGAATTAACGGACGCTGAAATCGAAAAGATGAAAATAGATATGGCTGAGATACTTGAATACATGAAGATGCTTGATGGGATAGATGTAAAGGGATACAATCCGGCATTTACTCCGATTAAAGCTTCGATCGAGCTTAGAAAAGATCTTCCCCACTTCGAAGATCCGTCGAGGATATTGGAGCTTATACCGAAGATGAAAGACAAACTCGTTTCCGTTCCATCCATCTATGCAAAATGAAGGCAAAATAGGTGAAGATATAGCCTGTGAGTACCTTGAAATGTTGCATTACAAAATATTGAAAAGAAATTTTAGAACCCGTCTTGGAGAGATAGACATAATAGCAAAAGACAAGAAGGATCTTGTTTTTGTCGAAGTGAAATATGGATCTGCCGATGCTTACATGAGAGTTGATGGGAAAAAATTTGAAAAAATAGTTTATACGGCAGAAAAGTTCATAAAAGATTATGGCGCTCTTGGATCCAAGAGATACAGGATAGATGTTATTTCCGTTTCAAAAGATGGAACTGTAGATCATTTCATAGATATTGCATCCGAGTTCTCCTGAAGGAACCCGGATGCAATGATTTTGGAGGTTAAAAGATCTGATCACCAAGATATTTGAACACCATTCCAAATCCACCAACATGAAATGAATGTTGGATGTTAACAAGATGCTTCATTGGGATAGCGATATACCCGCCAAAATTACCGAGTCCGTTTATGTTGGCAACTCCGTAACTTTTACCTATGTAAACTATATTACCGTGAAGTTTGAGATCGAGCGATTTCTTCTGGCCACCTTTAATTTGAGATGCTACATTGGAAGCAGCAACATCAGCAGATTGCATGGCAGATTCGACAAGACCAGGCATCGGTTTATTAGATTTATCGACATAAGACGCTATATCTCCTATCGCATAAACACTCGGATCTGAACTTTCCATATATTCATTCACAACTATTCTTCCTCTTTTGTCTTTATTCAGATCGATCTGTGACGAAAAAGAATTTCCCTGTACGCCGCCTGACCATATAAGTGTATTCGTTGGTATGCTCTCACCTGATTTCAAAGTCAATCCATCTTTTGAAACGTTAGTTATCATAGAATTGGTCTTCACTTCAACACCATACTTTTTCATGTACTTTATAGCCTTCTGTACGGCACTATCTTTACTTATATTCGGTAATATTCTTGGCAATGCTTCAACTATCATGAGCTTGATCTCTTTCCTGTCAACCAAATAAGTCCTGCAAAGTTTATCAACCCATCTCATGAGTTCTCCCATCATCTCAACACCTGTGAAGCCACCTCCACCAACGACAAAGGTGAGCATTTTCTGCCTTTCGTTCGCATCTTTTACTTTTTTTACATCTGAAAAGCATCTTTTAACATGATCGTTTATCTTTTTTGCATCTTCAAGCGTCCAGAAGGAAAGTGCATTTTCTTTCATCCCGGGAATGCCAAAGAAATTTGGTTCGCTTCCAAAGGCTAAAACAAGAAAATCGTAACCGTATTCTTTGGATCCCGAAACGATTTTTTTGTTTTTGATATCCACTTTTTTGGCTTCACCCTTAACTATATCAACCCTTTTCGTGTCTATGATCTTTTCAAGTGGGAACCTCGCCGCATTTAAATCTATCCTTTCACACGCAAATTTATGAAGTTCGGTCCTGAATGTCTGTGCATCATCTTTTTCCATTAAAGTTATTTCCGCATCATCTTTTGAAAGGTACTTGACAAGTTTTTGAATAGCTTCGACGCCCGCGAAACCACCACCTAAAACAATTATTTTTTTACCCATACAATGCCTCCATTTTCATCGAATTGATAATCCAATTATAATTGACAACCCAAACAAAAGTTGTCCCATAGAGCTCAAAAAATCAGCATTCGCTATATCTTTAGCCTTTAATTTTCCATGAACCTTAGAGAAAAGTTTCACTATCACGAACAAATAAATTGGAATAGCAACAAAAGCGAGAAGCACCCACATAGAAAGATTTTTAACCATTATTTCGTATGAAAGCAGGATGTATTGAAGTAAAAAGATCATAATGTAAAGCCACACTCCCGTTATTTCACCGAAAAGTATCGTCAAAGACTTTATTCCAACGATTTTATCATTTTCTGTATCCCTTATTTCATTTGCAAGAACTATATTCGTAACGGGAAGCCCTATGATGATCGAAAAGATCAATCCTGTTAAAGTTAGAGTGTGTGCCATCAAATATTGACCACCAAGTGTTGTTAAGATACCATAAATGATGAAGATCGATGGCACGGAAAATCCATGATACTTCAAACTAATTGGCTTTGCGGTGTAAAAATATCCACCAAGTATACCTGCTATGCCAAACCAGAGAATTGGAAGTCCAGCAATTAAAACCACGATCATTCCAAAAAAAACACTTAAAATAAAACATGTTATCATGACCCATCTTTCTTCCTGAACGGTTATTTTTCCCCTGATGAGAAGCCTGCTGCCACCAGAGCCAAACGTACCTGGCCTATCTATGTTATTCTTATAATCAAAATAATCATTTGCTGAATTCGATCCGAAATGTATGAACATGAGAGATAATGCTGCGATTATGTACGTTAAAACGACGAAATGGCCGCTATGAATGGATAAAAAAGCTCCAATCGTGAATGGAATCAAGCTTGCACTTACAACGTAGGGCCTTGTGGCGATGAAGTATTTCATAAAATTCTCCTCTGAATAAGTATGATTTGATACCTTTTAATGTTTGAAAAAAGCAAACAATTCTATGAATATCAAAAGTATGACTATGAGTTCGAGAAAGTTGTCGAAAGCGTGCGAAAGATTATGTTGAACCATATCGTACGTGTTGTTGACAATCTCAAGCTTTCTTTCAACACTTTCTTCCCAAGAGCTGAGACCGAAGATCTGTCGTGCATTCATGTATATTCTTGCGTAATAAACATCTTCAGTAACATGTATGGCATTTTGAGCATGATCCATCGCGGATTTAACCTCGACAGTCAGTGCCATAAGCTTTCTGCTCGCATCATTATGTTCCCTTATCTTAAAAATCTCAGTGAGCGAATTCGTGGGCCTTTTTGATAACATAGAGTTAATCTCTCTCATTCTTTTGTTCAAAAGTTCATCGTAATAGCGAATTGTGACAAGCTGGGTATTTAAAAAGTCCAGAATGTCTATGACATCATCGGAACCATCAGGATCGTATATGAATGCACCATCATTTGTTATAACGACGAGATCATCGTTGTAATAAGAAAAAGCATGCCTTAAAGTTCTATTCCTAACCTGTGTGCTCAACTGTTTATAACTTTTATGCAGAAGTTCGGGAAGGTCTCCGTATTCGGTCACAACTTCTTTTGCCTTAAGAGGATGATCGAAGCTTTGAACGTAATATATGGAATAATCCAGGATCGGAAAAACCTTTTCATACTTTCCCTTGAATACAGGACCGAGTATATTCAATCCATTATTGAAGTAAGTATCTATTTTGAAAGCTGATTCAGCATCGTCTATGTATGATTTTTGAATAATTTTGAAAATTGAAATAGGTACCTCTCCAGTGAATTCGATCTCAACAATTATTCCCATTGTGCCAAGTTCATTGACCTCAAGTTTAACGGTTACATATCCATCGAAATCATCTATTTTTATTGGATATTCATCGATGTAAAGCTGTATAGGAGGATTGGGAATATCTATAACGTCAGATCCAACACGTTCAAATCTTAATCTTTTTATACCTTTGAAGTTTGAAGCCAAAGACACAACACGCTCAAGGTCGGCCGAATCTGAGATGTTGTAAATTTTATAGTAATAAACTCTGCCTTTATTTACCTTTATCTCTCCCATTCAACACGCTTCCTTCATCTGAAAAAACCATGTCTCTTAGAGTTAACGTCTGTATGAGAAAGTTCAGCATATTTTCTGAGCAATTCCTCCTGTTCTTTCGATATTCGTTTTGGAATGATGACATTAACTTTTATAACATGATCTCCGCGGCCACCACCATTCAAAAATGGAAAGCCTTTCCCATGTAACCTAAGAATTGCTCCCGGCTGTGTGCCGGCAGGTATCGTAAGTGTTTCCTTTCCCTCAAGGCCATCGATTTCTATCGTTGTACCAAGAGTTGCCTGAGAAAAATCAACATCCACTTCACTGTAAGCGTCCTTTCCTTCACGCTTTATCCCTTCAACTTCCTTTACTTTAATTATAACGAAAAGATCACCGTAAGGTCCACCATTTTCACCAGCATGTCCGCCATTTGGTATTCTTAGTCTTCCTCCATCTTCGACACCGGCTGGAATTTTAACCTTTATCTTTTTCTTGTTGATAAGTCGTCCTCTTCCATTACATACAGGACATTTCTCACTTATTATTCTACCACTTCCACCGCACATATCACATGTAGCCTGAGTTGTAACCACTCCAAAGAAGGTCCTTTGCTGTATCCTTAAAACGCCTGTTCCATGGCATTTAGGACATGTTTTAAACGCTGTCCCATCTTTTGCCCCTGTTCCATGACATGCCTGGCATGTTTCATACCTCGAATATTCGATTTCCTTTTCAACTCCGGAAAGTACATCAGCTACATTTATAGATACAGTTGTGTAAATGTCCTCACCTCTCAAAGTCCCTGTGACATTTTCAGCATTTCCTCTTTGTTGGCCAAAGAACATTCCAAAGAGATCTTCAAACCCTCCACCGAATGGATCCTGGCCGAATGGACTTCCCTGAGAATTTCCTTCGCTTTGCCCCTGAGGAATGGATTGATTTACATAACCAAATCTATCGTACTGGGCTCTTTTCTGTGGATCTGATAATATCTCATATGCCTCATGTATTTCTTTGAATTTTTGTTCGGCATCAGCTTTATCATCAGGATGAAGATCAGGATGCCATTTTTTGACAAGCTCCTTGTAAGCCTTTTTCACATCATCTGGCGAAGCATCTTTATTTATTCCAAGAATTTCATAATAATCTTTTTTTGCCAAATGAAATCATCGTCCTTCATTTAAATGGTTATCATTGCCATGGTCTTCAACATGCATAGCAACTTTAACTTTTGCGGGTCTTATCACAGTGGATCTGAATTTGTATCCATTCTGCGTAACTTCAACTATGTCCCAATCTTCATTGACAGAGCTTTCAACTCTTTCAACCGCATCATGCTCAAAAGGGTCAAATTTGCCTGACGTTTCAATTTTTTTCAATCCTTCAGCTTCGAGCAAATTTTTAAATTTCTTGTACATAAGCTGGAAAGCAACGAAATCCAAGTTCGATCTGTCTTTAAAATTATTCATGATCCTTTCCATATCATCTAAAATTTCAATGAGCTTCTCGACAAATTTCTGATTCGCGTGGCTTGCAACGTAATTTAATTCTTCATCCTTTTCCATTCTCATATTTTCAAGTGAAGCCTTCATGCGTTTGGCATATTCTTCAAGCTCGTGATTTTTCTGTCTTGACTCATTCAAAGCCTTTTCAGTTTCATAAAGCTTCAATCGAAGTTCATCGATGTTTTCAGATGTATTTTTCACTTCTTCTGGAATTTTTTTTTCTTCTTCCATTCTAAATCACCTCTTATTTTCTCCCACTCTTGAAAGGAAAGTTAGCAATTCTGTCAGTCTATTTCCTACATACCATGTTAACGTCATGGCTTTTTGATAATCTATAACTTTTGTTCCTATAACTAAGACATAGCCTATCGGTTCATTCATAACTTTGTAAGGAGCTATGAAGGATGTGAATGACTCCATCCCTTCCTGGAAATGTTCAGAACCTATAAATATACTAACATCTTCAACCTTTCCATATCCCTTCAAAAATTCATAAAATCTGTCAGGCGTTTCTAAAGTTCTTATGAGCTTTCTTAAAGTTTTCTGATCTACAGTCTCGTCGTCTATCAAATTTTCAAATCCTCTTATCGTATATTTTTCTTCTCCAGAATCTTCCGTAAGGCTTTTCAATATATCAAAGATATTTTCAACATTTGTACCTTTCCATCTTTCAGAGAAAAATTGATCCCCTGCCATGTAATTTCTTATATCATCGATACTCCTATCGATGATATAAGTGTTAAGAAATTTTTCTATCTCCTTCATAGCCTCTTCTGAAATATTCTTTAAGATCGTTTGACTTTTGATCATTCCCATTTCCGTCGCAAGTACGATCGTGATATAATCTTCTGAGGTCTTGTGAAGGCGGAGTGATTTTATTCTTACTTTGTCTGCGAAGGGTTTTGTTATTATCGCTATAACAGGAATAGTTCTGGAAAGTAGAGTTGAAACTCTGTTTATAACCTGATCGACATTTCCCTGAGGATAATCAGGAAAGATTTCCATTTCTGTGGAGTATTTTGCCTGTCGAGATATTTCGATGACTGAATTTATATAGAAGCGATATCCCTTATCAGTTGGAATACGGCCCGATGAGGTATGCAAATGCTTCACATAATTCAGGTATTCTAATTTTTGTAGATCATTTCGAACTGTTGCACTGCTATGGGAAATATTTGTGTTCTCTATGATCTGCCCTGAACTGACAGGTTTTTTAGTTTTTATGTACTCATTAACAACACAGAACAAAACTTTTTGCTGTCTTTCATTAAGATCCATCTTATCACCTTAGCACTCTTCATATTAGACTGCTAAATATATGTTACTACATTCATCGTTAATTGTCAAGAAAGGGGTGTTTTGTTTGAAGAAATTTTGGTGGTATTTTTCCTGGTTTGCCATCTTTTTTGGCATAGGAATAATACTTGGACTCATTGAAAAATTTGGTTTTGCAAATTCCCTAAACGTATTCGTTGAAAAGGCTGTAATAGGAATGAGGCATCATGTGCTGACACCTTATTTCATCGATGTCGCGAAATACGCCGATACAGTATACGATATCGTGGCAGGATTGATAATAGTTGTGATTCTTTCACTTCTTAAAAGGTGGAAAGAGCCTTTGATGCTTTTCATATCTCTGATTTTTGCTGGCATATCAGTCGAGGTATTGAAATATCTTTACGCTATTCCACGTCCGGATCTTTCGCAACTCATGCATGAGACTTCTTACTCTTTCCCAAGTGGACACGCGGTTGGTTCTTTTGCCTTTTACGGAATGATCGTATACTTTTTGATGAAGTCCAAGCTTCCAAAAGCTTTATCGTGGACGATTTCATTGATCCTTTCCTTATTCATTCTTTCTATCCTTTACGATAGGCTTTACGTTGGCGTTCACTGGTTCCTCGACGTTTTAGGCGGTGCTTCAATAGGAATTGCATGTATGATAATAGCGATAGGAATAGTCAAAAGTATGAAGGGGCCCAAAAAAGCATGACAGAAGAGTTTTATTTCACAAAGATCTTTTCAGATAGAGAAAATGAGAGAATCGATAAACTTCTTAGAAGGAGATATCCTTTAATCCGTCTTTCAGTGCTACAAAGTTTTATAAGATCTGGGAAAGTCTTTGTAGATGGAAAAAGAGTTAAGGATGGCGCATTTAGAATTCAAATAGGGCAGGAAGTACTGTTGAAAGTTGCTGGCAATGAAGAAGAAATCATGAGGAGATACGGTAGAAGTGCACCGGAGCATATACCTTTGGACATAGAATTAGATGTAATTTATGAGGATAAAGAGATCATAGCGTTCAACAAGCCGGCCGGGCTTTCTGTCCAGCCGGGCACGAATGTTTCCAACAAATCTTTGTACAACGCCCTTTTAGGAAGGATGGAAGAATTTTTCTTCGTTCATAGACTCGATAAGTATACATCCGGTGTGATAATCGTTTCAAAAACACATGAATCAGCTAAAAAATTATCCGAACTTTTTTCATCTCATGATATCGAAAAAAAATATATAACTCTTGTAAAAGGCCTTGTGAAAGATAAGTTGGATATAAAGACACCTTTAGATGGAAAGAATGCATTCACCCGGGTTGAACCGTTAGAATTTTACAGTGGATGTACACTTTTAAGCGTTCAAATCTTTACAGGAAGAAAACACCAGATAAGGAGGCATCTTGCCATGAATGGTACGCCCGTTATCGGTGATGAAATATATGGTGACAGTGATGCGAATGAACAGTTCAAAAAAGCATACGATCTCAATGGATATTTTCTTCATTGTTCCGAAGTTTCTTTCATCCACCCTGTAAAGCATCTTGAGGTCAAAATAAAAGCTCCACTGGATGTTGAAAGGCAGAAGATCATCAAAAAGTTAAGAAAAGAAGGATGACTCTTTGACGTTGGAGGTGAAGTGATGGAACGAATAAAGGAAGGACTCTGGGTCAAGAGAGGCAACACAAATGTCGGGTTGATCGAAGTCGAAGGTAGAAAATATCTCGTGGACACAGGTTCGAGTGAAAAATTTGCGAAAGAACTTTTAAGTGAGACGGGAAATGTAGATAGTGTTTTGCATACTCATTCGCATGCGGATCACATCCAGGGAAATTACCTTTTTTCAGATGGCGAAACCAGAATATATGTGGATAAGTTAGAAGTTCCATTGATAAAGGATCCTTCATTTGAATCTTTTTGCCTTTATGGCGCAAATCCACCGAAAACTTTGAAACGATCCTTTTTTAAAGCAAAAGGTGCAGAGATATTTCCATTTGAAAGTGCTAAACTTCCGGCAGAAATAGAATTGATCGACCTTCACGGTCATTCGATAGGAATGACAGGAATCAAGTTTGAAGATGTACTCTTTTGTGGAGACGCTTATTTCGGAGAGAAGATAATTCAAAAATACATCTATCCATACCTTATAAATGCTGGGCAATTCCTTGAATCTATTGATAAAGTCCTTAAAACTAAAGTTGCGCTTTACATTCCATCTCATGGAGATCCATCCGAAGATCCGTCAAAAGATATCGAAGCTACCAGAAAAGCTTTAATGATGTTCATCAACCTTACCATTAAAATTCTTTCATCACCAAAAAGCGTTGAAGAAGTGTGTTTTGAAATTGCTGAAAGCCAAACCATTCCCCTTAACACAGGGACTTTTTACCTTTTCAGATCTTTTGAAAGTGCGGTTCTCTCTTACCTCGAAGAAAAGGGAGAGATAATTAACACAATTTATGGCAAATGGCAAATTAGATGATTGATAAAGTTCATATTTTTAATGATAGAATTTTTTTATGATAATTTCGGAGGTGTTGGAGATGGCAACAGATGGCTCGTGCAATCGAGAAGAAGATCCTCCACTTTTCTATTTACGATGTTATAGTGCTTGCATTTTTGGCATTACTCACTTATGGGATAAGCCTTCTTGCAAGTCGATGGACAGGAACGATAGTCTATCAGGCAAAAATTTCGATGTCACCGATCGCTCTTATCGGCTACACCTTTTTTTCCATGTCGAGAGGCTTTATAGCTTACGGTCTCTCACTGGCCTTCACATTCGGCTATGGATACTTGGCTGCAAAGAACAGGTATGCTGAGAGAATTTTAATCCCTATTCTTGACATCCTCCAATCTATTCCTGTACTTGGCTTTCTTCCCGGTATTGTTCTTGGAATGATAGCGCTGTTCCCCCACAGCAATATAGGCCTTGAATTCGCTTCCATCATAATGATTTTCACAGGGCAGGTATGGAATATAACATTCAGCTTTTATCAATCGCTTAAATCTATACCAAAAGACCTTATAGAAGCTTCAAAAATTTACGGATTTTCAAAGTGGAAAACTTTTTGGAATGTTGAAGTGCCTTATTCTATGCCAGGTCTTGTCTGGAATAGCATGATGGGTATGGCAGGAGGCTGGTTCTTTTTAATAGTCTGTGAGGCATTCACACTTGAAAATAAAAATTTCATGCTTCCCGGTATAGGTTCATACATGGCGGTTGCTATGAGTAATGGATATGTCCCCGGAGAATTTTACGGCATAATTGCCATGATTTTGATGATTCTGGCAATAGATATTTTCTTCTGGAGGCCAATCGTTGCATGGTCAAATAAATTCAAGATGGAAGAAGTTGCTTCAGAAGAAGAATCCACCTCTTTTATACTCGATGTTCTAAAGAATTCCCATATCCTGAAATTTTTCAGGGATCTCACGAATTTACAAAAATTCCAATCAAAATACTCTCATAAAGAAGTTAAACATCCTTCAGAAAATTTGTATGAATCTCAAAATAAGGCTGGAAATGTTATTTTTTATTCAATACTTGGTTTTGTCACGGCCGTAATAATATGGAGATTTTTTACTTTCGTTGGAAATGTGAATTTATCTCAACTTTTACTCATACTGTCGGACGATGGGTTCACAGCTTTTAGAGTCTATCTTGCCGTTGTGATATCGATAGCGTGGGCATTGCCTGTTGGAATAATAATAGGAAAAAGTTTAAAACTTTCAAAAAGGATGCAACCAATAGTTCAGGTACTCGCATCATTCCCAGCTCCGATGATATACCCATGGTTTGCTATGCTCTTTCCACAGATAAATTGGAGTTCAATACTTTTGATGTTGCTTGGAACACAGTGGTATGTGCTCTTCAACGTTATAGCTGGAGCTTCAACGATACCTAATCAGCTAAAGGAAGCATCGATGATGTTGAACTTCGATAAAAAACAGTTGTGGAGGGATCTTTATATCCCTGCAGTTCTTCCTTATTTGATAACCGGTGCCATAACGGCAGCTGGTGGAGCATGGAATGCAAGCATAGTTGCAGAATATATGACCATCAACGGCAAATTGCTTGAAGCCAACGGTATAGGTGCTTTGATAAATAATTTCACGAATTCAGGCGAACTCAACCTCTTAGCTGTAAGCATCGTTGTTATGTCCATTAGCGTTGTCATAATAAACAAATTGATGTGGAGACCCTTACAAAAATGGACGACAAGCAAGTTTAATTTTGAAGAATGAAAGGTGGTGAAGATGTACACTCCAATAATTGAATTGAAAGATGTGACGATGAAATTTAAAATGAGCGCAGGTAATTATCTCGTTGGGCTTGATTCGATAAATCTGAAGATAGATGAGTCAAAGATAGTTGCGATACTCGGCCCTTCTGGGGCGGGAAAATCGACATTGTTGAGAATAATAACAGGCCTTCTCAAACCAACATCGGGAGAGATTTACTACAAAGATGTATTACAGACAAGTGTCAATGATAAAATGGCAATGGTCTTTCAAAATTTTGCACTTTTTCCATGGAAAACTGTAAGTGAAAACATAGCCCTTGGCATAAAGCAGGGAAGTGCACCTGATGAAAAAGATAAACTCATTACGGCGGTAATAGACATGATAGGTCTTGAAGGGTTCGAGGATGTTTATCCTAAAGAGATATCAGGTGGGATGAAACAGCGCGTTGGTCTTGCAAGAGCTCTTGTCTCGAAACCAGAAATTCTCTGCATGGACGAACCTTTCAGTGCGCTCGATGCACTGACCGCTGAAAACCTGAGGGAGGAAATTCTTGATCTATGGTCAAAAAAAGTTTCTGGACTTTCAAATATAATAATCGTAACACACAATATAAACGAAGCGGTTTACATGTCAGATGAAATAATAATTCTTGCATCAAATCCAGGAAGTGTGAAAGCTACGTATCACAACACCCTTCCTTTTCCAAGAGATCAAAAATCTTCCATCTTTCTCAAAACAGTTGATATAATATACAATATACTTACGGCTAATATCATGCCAGACATTCCGAAGACAGAGACAAAAGAAAAATTGGCTCCCATACCGCACGCGAGTGTAAGCGAGATAATAGGACTTCTCGAGGTACTCGACGATAACAAGGGAAGACTTGATCTCTTTGACCTTGCCGATGAGATAAAAAGGGATTTCGGTACAACTATTTCAATAGCTTTGGTTGCTGAAATGCTTGGCTTCGTTGAAACACCAAGCCATGATGTGATCTTCACCCAGCTCGGGAAAAAATTCCTTGATGCCGATGTGAATGAAAGAAAAATACTCTTCAAAGAGCAGATAATGAAAATTCCATTGATAAAAGTTATCTTTGATATGATAGTGAAAAGTGAAAACGGATCTATAACACGGGAGGAATGCGAACAATTCTTAGCCGAAAAATTTCCAAATGAAAATTCAGAAGAATTACTTGAAACTGTCGTAAATCTTGCGCTTTATGCAGAACTCATAGATTACGATTCGAGAGATGAAGAATTATCTTTGATATCAGGAAATATTTGAGAGGAGGAATTTAAATGGAACTTGGAAGTGCAAAATTGGAATGGGTTGCCCAGAGAATGAATGTCATGAATTATCTTGTAAAGAAATATGAGAACGGACAACCTTTTAAGGGAGTACGAATAGCGGTTTCTATCCATCTTGAAGCTAAAACGGGGTACCTTGCTCTTTCTCTTGCAAAGTTAGGAGCCGAAGTTTTTGTGACAGGATCAAATCCATTGAGCACACAAGATGAAATAGTCAGTGAATTGAGACACAGGGGATTGACCGTCAATGCTCAGAGAACGCACAGTGTTGAGCTTTACAGGCAAAATCTTGAAGCAACGTTAGATTTTAAACCAAACATTATAATTGATGATGGGGCAGATCTTACAGTTACAGTTCATGAAGAAAGAACAGATTTACTCAATACTCTGTGGGGAGTTTGCGAAGAAACTACAACAGGTGTTAAAAGATTGAAAGCACTCGAAAAATCCAAAAAATTAAAAGTGCCAGCCTTCGCTGTTAATAATGCACAGACAAAATATCTTTTTGACAACAGATATGGTACAGGGCAATCGGTCTGGGATTCAATAATGAGAAATACAAATATGAATATCGCAGAAAAACGTGTCGTCGTTGCAGGATACGGATGGTGTGGTAAGGGTGTCGCCATGAGAGCAAGAGGTCTCGGAGCAAGGGTCATAATCACGGAGATCGATCCCATAAAAGCTCTCGAGGCAACGATGGATGGATTTGAAGTTATGCAAATGAAAGATGCTTCGAAAGCAGGAGATATTTTTGTGACCGTGACGGGAGACACGAGAGTGATCCGAGATGAACATTTCAAAGTGATGAAAGATGGTGCAATTTTATCGAATGCTGGTCATTTTGATATTGAAGTGTCCGTTAGCGATCTTGAAAAGATATCGAATGGAAAGCGTGAAGTCCGTCCAAATATAACCGAATACGATGTTAACGGTAAACATTTGTACTTGATAGCAGATGGCAGACTTGTTAATTTAGCTGCAGCCGATGGTCATCCAGTAGAAATAATGGACCTTTCTTTTTCCGTCCAGATGCTAAGCGCTTTGAAATTACTGAAAGAGCACGAAAAGATGGAGAACAAAGTTTACGATGTGCCTAAAGAGATAGATCTCGAAATAGCGGAAACAAAACTGGGCCTTCTTGGTATAAAAATAGATTCTCTGACGGAAGAGCAAAAAAATTATCTTGAAAGTTTTTGAATCATAAAAATGGGGAGGTTAGTGCTTTGAAGCCACACGTTTACAGTGAAATAGGAAAATTGAAAACAGTTTTACTTCACAGACCTGGAAAGGAACTTGAAAATTTGACTCCAAATTCGCTGGAAGATTTGCTTTTCGACGATATACCGTACCTCGTTGTAGCACAAAGTGAACATGATGTGATGGCTTCTGTCTTGAAGAGCAGAGAAGTGGAAGTTCTATACGTTGAAGATCTTATAACCGATGTTTTAAAACAGCAGGACATAAAAGAAAAATTCGTGAATGACATGATAGTATTCAACAACATAAACAGTGAAGAACTCACAGCTAATTTGAAGACCTTCCTGCTTCATCTTGAACCGAGAAAACTTGTTGAAAAAATAACGTATGGAATTCGATCCAACGAAATAGACTTCAAAAATGTCTCTCTCTCTGCACAGATAAGAAAAGAATTCCCTTTTTTCATAAAACCAATGGCTAACCTTTACTTTCAAAGAGATCCGGTTGCAACTGTGGGGAGTGGAATCACGGTTAACAGAATGTCAACTAATATAAGACGAAGAGAAGCACTTTTGATGAATTACGTTTACAGGTATCATTCTCTTTTTAAGGATGAGGAGATACCGAGATATTACACGCTGAGCGATCCGTTTTTCATAGAAGGCGGAGATATATTGATTCTGAGCCCGAAAATCATAGCGGTAGGGATTTCCCAAAGAACTGAACCGGAAGCTGTTGAACTTTTAGCGAAAAGAATTTTTTCGTCTAAGGAAAGTTTTGAAACCATTTTAGCCTTTGTGATCCCACAAACAAGGGCTTTCATGCACCTTGATACGATCTTTACGATGATGGATCGAGACAAATTTGTTGTACATGCAAAGTTGGAAAACACGTTAGAATTTTTCTCACTGAAACCGTTGAAGGATGGTGTAAAAATAAGTGCTGAAAATGATACTCTATCGAAGATATTAAAAACTTATCTCAAACTTCCATCAATCGAGATGATAAAGTGCGGTGGTGAAGATTTAGTCGCACAGGACAGAGAACAGTGGAGTGATGGTTCAAATGTGTTGGCAATATCTCCAGGAACAGTCATAACTTATTCAAGAAATTACGTGACGAATTCGCTCATAAGAAAAGCAGGTGTAGAAGTGATAGAGATCCCCTCAAGCGAATTATCACGTGGCAGGGGAGGGCCAAGATGTATGAGTATGCCAATAGTTAGAGAAGATCTTTGAACTCACAGCATATACTTGATCAACTTTAAATATGAAATATCGTTGGCTCCGGCATTCGCCTTTCGTGACAGCAAATAAGTATTTGCCATTTACCACTTACTTCTCACTATTCACTGTTTTTTCTACGCCTCACCTGCCATGAGCCACGTGCTACGTGCTGTTCATTCATTTCACTTTTAAAAGAGATTTAGTATATATGAAAAAGGGGGCAAAGTTGCCCCCTTTTTATTCTCAGATGAAATCCTTTATGAAAGCCTTGTAAGCAAGATACGTTTGATAAAGATCGGCTTTAGAAACTATCTCAAAAGGAGAATGCATTCCAAGTAAAGCAGGTCCAACATCTATAACATGCATACCGTATTCAGCGAAGAAAAGTGCTATCGTTCCTCCACCGCCTATATCTACCTTACCGAGTTCTCCCGTTTGCCATGCAACACCGTTATCGTTGAATACTTTTCTTATCTTTGCGACAAATTCTGCGTCTGCATCACTTGAGCCTGATTTACCTTTTGAGCCGGTATATTTAGTTACAACGACTCCTTTGCCAAGAAATGCTGAATTATTGGGTTCAAAAACATCCTTAAATGTTGGATCAAAAGCGGCGTTAACATCGGATGATAAAACTGACGTATTTTCTATCATCTCATCAAAGGAAGAATTTGAATCCATTCCTCTTGCCTTTAACATCTTTTTGATCGGCAGCATCCAGAATTGGTGGGATGCACCTGTACTTCCGTAACTGCCTATCTCCTCCTTATCAAAGAAAAGTATTACTGTTGGTTTTGAAATATTATTTGAATCAAGGATGGCTTTTAAACTTGCGAATGCACATATCTTGTCATCATGACCGTAAGCTCCGATCATACTTCTGTCAAATCCAACTTCTCTTGGCTCGATTGCTGGGACAAGTTCAAGCTCAGCACTTGAAAGATCTTCTTCTTTTACATCATATTTATCGCTGAGAAGCTTTAGGATATTCAATTTAAAAGCCCCATCCATCTTATCAAAAGTTATAGGTTTAGATCCGATTATCAAATTGAGCATTTCTCCGGTTATATCCGATATTTTTTTGTTCTCATTTCTGTCAAGGTGCGGAAGAAGATCGCTTATTGCAAAAACTGGATCTGATGGATTGCTACCGATATTTATATTGATGATCTTTCCATCACTTTTTACTATGACTCCTATGAGTGCTAAAGGTATGTTGAACCACTGATATTTCTTTATTCCACCGTAATAATGAGTTTTGGCAAGTGCGATGCCCGAATCTTCGTAAATTGGATTTTGCTTGAGATCTATCCTTGGAGAATCTATATGGGATGCAATTATATTCAGACCACCATCAAATGCTTTTGGTATTCTGTAAATGGCGATAGTCTTATTCCTGTAAACGTAATATGCCTTTATCTCATCTTTCAGGTCAATCTTATCAATGGGCTTATACCCAAGTTTATTAAGTGTTTTTATACTTTCTTCAACAAAAGTTCTTTCGGTTCTTCCCGCAGACATGAACTTGATATATTCGTTAGAAAACACATCTACAGTTTTTTCATCGAGCCCCTTCCATGCATTTTTGGGGTTGAACTCAAGCTGTTCCTTCATTTCGGAGTAATCATTTTTTTTTGGCATTCTAAAAGCCTCCCTTTCAAAAAAGTGGTGTGAAATGCATTTCATTCCAATAATTTTGTGACATTTCTCGGTAAAGAGCATCGAGCATCTCTCTATGAGTTTCTTCCCAGCTTGAGAGATTCAAGAGTACTTTTTTAAGCTCTTCATCCTTTACCTTTTCAGAAGAAGTTTTGTAAAAGTTCATGAAATCATCTTCGATCAAGAATCCCATTCTTATTATTGAAAGATCTGATGCTATATCGTCTATTTTCCCACCGGCGATTTCTTTTTTTTCTCTTTCAATGAAAATATTCCTATCTTTTGGAAGTTCAATTTCTGCTTTTCCTCCATCGTTGACTTTTTGTATGAGCTGTCTTATGTATTTTATATGATCTTCTTCCATACCAGCAAGCTTGGCGATGGTATTTTTAACTTCCTCGTTCTTCACATCTTTGATCTTGGACTTATAAAAATCTCTTCCGTCGATCTCACGTGCAAGTGCAAACTTCAAAATCCCAATCACGCCTTCATCCATCTTCATCTTCCTCCTTTGAATTGATCTGTATTATAAGGTTGACCTCTCCAATTCCAATGTCTAAACTCTCGGCTATTTTTTGTGGAGTCCACCCTTTCTTTCTCAATTCTATAACTTTTTCTTCTTTTGTTGAAGATTTGACGTTTACGTTATTTGAAATATCATCGTATTTCGAAAAAGTCTTGTCATTTTCTTTGTTTTCTTCATGATTTTTTGCCATTTCATTCATTGTATCTGACATTTCCTCATTCAGCTTCATGTAAATTTCATTCGCCAGATGAACTGTCACTCTCAATTCCGATATTTTTTTTTCAAGTGTATCTATATTGGTACTCGTTACATGTTGAATTTTACCGATCAACTCGGAAAGATCGTCCGACCCAATTCTCAAATCTGGAATCGTCGTATCATCGTGCCTTTTAAAAATTGAGGTTGAATTAAAGATGAAAGCGAAAAAGGCACCGCAAGCTGCTCCGATCCCTGTACCAATCAAAAACCAGAAGACCGTCACTTTGTGTATACCACCTCCGGGAAGGTAAGATTTACGGGACCTTTCCATGTCAAAATTCCATCTGATACCGTCGTTGGAGTTGGTTTTACCGAAATGATTCTCGTTCCCTGCGGAAAGGTGAAAACTATTTCGGACCCTTTATCGAGTTTAATACCTATATTACCCATTGATATGCGGTATTCACCACCATTCAAAGTAACTATCCCATCTACAACACTGCTTTCATTGAATTGAAGGGTGTTATCACCAATGATCGTCGCACTTGATTGATAACTTATAGCTTTGAATTGAATTTTAGTCGATTTTGAAAGATTGTCAAACATCGAAGTGTAAGAATTGAATTTATCCTGTGGGGTTAATTTGTTGAATTCCTGTAAAGCTTTTTGAAGATCGCTTGGATTTGCATAATAAAGTTGGACATCATCGTATATTGAAACCGGTGTTGCATAGCCGAAAGTGTAATTAGCGTAATAAGAAAGCTGTTCGTAAGGAGGCTTTCTGTTCGTTGTGTAAATGAATTGAACTACCATGACTACCACCAGAACACCGACCATTATCCATAAGAATTTATTGTAACGAGACACTCAAAAAACCTCCATTCTCATATTTCATGTGTTTTTTTCCAGAGATCAACAAGGTACTCTCCAAGATATCTGACTTCTTCGATAGAGTCAAATTTAGAAATTTCTTCTTCAAGTAATTCTTTAAAAGATTTCTGTCCTACATTTTTTGCTGTTTTCAATGAAGAAAGATCAAGCTCATTCATGATGTTCGTGGTGATAAGATGGGCTATCTCAACTGATATTTCATCGATCATTTTTCCTAAATCTTTTTCACTCTTGTTATTTTTTTTATAAGAGAAAAAAGAATCTGTCAATCTACCACCCACAAACTTCATTTGGAACCGAAAGATTTTTTTATCAATTCTTCAAAAAGCTTAATCTGAGCTTCGAGTCGGAGATCAAGTGTACCAAAGTCAGCTTCTACCTTAAGATCCCCTTTACCGTAATTCTGCTCGGTGATGATCTGAATACCTTCATGCGCTTTTATTCTGTCAATGACTTCTTCTGGAACATCCTTTGAAAGGTGAATTACAATCTTTTTTGATGCATTTACCATCTCTAAAGCTCTGTTGATCTTATTCGAGATAGATACTTCATCTATTTCAGAAAAAATTATTTCTTTCATCATAGATATCGAAAGTGCCAAAAAAGGTACCGAAAGGTCTTCGATCGAAAGATCGAGATGATGCTTGAGAGATGCCGTAAGCGCGTCCAGAGTTTCAAGCTTAACATTCCAATCTTTCTGTGAACTTTCGACCCCTTTTAGATATCCAGCCTTTTTTGCTTTTTCTTCAATATCTTTTGATCTTTTTTCAGCCTCTTTGATCATATCATCTGCTTTTTTTTGTGCTTCTGCTAAAAGTCTATCGGCTTCTAATTTTGAATTTTTTACTGAATCCTCATAAGAGATCTTTTCATTCAGTGATTTCGCACCAATTTTGATCTTTTCATCTGTCAAAAAAGCTTTTTTTATTATATCAGGCAAGTATGTCTTCACCCCCACCGTGACTTATGATTATCTCTCCAGCATCTTCAAGCTTTCTTACGATGGCAACTATTTTTTGCTGAGCCGTTTCAACGTCTTTAACCCTAACGGGCCCCATGAATTTGAGCTCATCTTCGAGCAGTGCTCCTGCCCTTTTTGACATATTTGAAATGATCTTGTTTTTTACATCTTCAGCACTGCCTCTTATCGCTAAAGCGAGATCATGTGTATCAACTTCTCTGAGGATCATCTGAATAGATCTATCATCAAGTTTCAAAATATCTTCAAAGACAAACATCTTCTTCTTTATCTCTTCTGAAAGATCCGGATCTGTTTTTTTGATATCGTCAAGGATACGCTTGCCAGTGGTTCTATCAAGTGCATTGACAAGTTCAACCGAAACATCTATTCCTCCGACCTTGCTGAAATCCTGAACTACAAAAGTTGATAATCTTTTTTCTATGTTTTTTTCGATCTGCTTAACAATTTCAGGAGAAGCCCTTTCGAGAAGTGCAAGACGTTTTACAACTTCGGCCTGAAGTTCTTCCGGAAATGAGACTATGATCTGGGCAGCCTGCTTCGGATCAAGGTATGCTAAAACGAGGGCCACAGTCTGCGGATGCTCATTTTGGAGGAAATTAACCAACTGTGTAACATCTGATTTTTTCATGAAGTCGAATGGTTTAACTTGAAGATTTGAAGTCAATTTATTTATGATTTCCGCTGCCTTTTCATGCCCTAAAGCCTTTTCAAGAACTTCCTTAGCATATTCAATACCGCCTTTATTTATGAACTCTTTGGCCTTCATCATGTTAGAAAACTCTTTCAGCGCATCTTCTCTTTCCTGTTCTGTAATATTTTTCAAATTGGCTATTTCAAGTGTCAGATCTTCGATCTCTTCATCACTGAGATGTTTCAAAATTTTTGCCGCTTTTTCAGGCCCTATTGTGAGCAAAAAAATGGCTGCTTTTCTTTTATTCGTTCCAGCTTTTTCAGTGTCGGCCATCTTTCACTCCTTGTTCATCCACAATTTTATTATCTGTGCAACATCTTCTGGATCTCTGTCAACCCATTCAGAAACATTTCCCTGAAGTTGTGAAAATTCTTTGTTTTGAGGTTCGGCTTCGACCTTTTGTGCGACCTGAGCCACTTCTTCTTCTATTTTCTTTCTTCTTATTTGGACAGCTTTTACCTGCTTCCTTTTCCTGATCTGGAAAGAAAAATAGAAAATAGAAGCCGTTAAAAGGATGACAAGGATAATAGAATAAGTCAATATAGTTCTAAATCGCGCCTGATTTTGAGCCTGTGTCATGGCTTCTTCGGCCGTCTGTTCTGCGCTTCTGTTGAATGGCATAGCAAGCACATCTATTGAAGAGGAAGATGCGCCAACGGCTTTTGCAACTGCCGCTTTTATCGTCGGAATGACAGCAGTATTCGTGGAATTCAAAAAGACTGTCATCGTAAGATTTTGCAAGTCTCCCGATTTATCATTTACTATACTTTTATAAACTTCCGACACATTGTAATTGGTTATCGTGTTTGAATAAGAAGAAAGTTCGGAAGCGGGTGAGGTACTCACATAGGTAGGAGGAATATTCGATGAACCACCAACGGCTCCAGAGGGGGCACCGTTGGACGACACATTGGTCTGTACCTCTTGATTAGATATAACACCAGTATTATTTTTTTGATCTTCAGGGACGTAAGTTTTATCTTCCTGTGTTATCTTTTGCCAATCAAGCACTGCATTTGCAGAAACTGCGACATTACCGTACCCGAAGACGTTGTAAAGCATTCCTTTAACTTTATCCACATAATAATTCTCAACCATTTGCTGAAGTTTGAACTTTGAAGTTGCAACCATAGCATTTTGAGAAAGATCTATCTCATTGCTCAAGACATTTGAATATTGGTCAACGATCTTAACGTCGGACAGAGCCATATCACCGACGGCTCCTGCAACGAGATTGGCTATTCCTAATATCTGATCCTGTGAAAGTTGCATATTTGGTTTTAACACGACTAAAACGGATGCAGTTGGCTTTTCTTCCTGTCCCGGGACGTAGTAAGTATATTTAGGCAGGGAAAGAAAAACTTTTGAATATTCTATTTCCTGAAGCATGTCGATGCTGCCTTCCAATTCACCGGCAAGTGCTATCTGGTATTGAACCTGTCTGTCAAAGCTCGTCATTCCGAGCGATGAAAGTGAATTATTCGTGAGCAAGCTGTATCCCTGAACGCCTGCCGTTGGGCCGAGCAGTCCTGCCGTTGCAAGTTTCATTCTAACATCATAAACATTTTGAGACTCAGGGATATAAATAGTTCCATTTTTCCCAGCCTGATAAGGTATACCAAGTTTATTCAATTCATTTGCGATATCACCTGCGTTAGATTCAGAAAGATTTGAAACGAGTACAACGTAATGCGGTATCGAATTGATGTATGTAAGGACAGAAATAGCAACGATAGCACCAAAAATCAGACTTATCCAAAGGATTTTCTGATTCAAAGTTAAAGGTTTAAATTTTTCGTTGTAAAATTTTTTAATTCTTTCCCAGATCTCTTTCAAATTCATAGAATTTTAGATATCACTTTCCTTTTTACCGCCTCAACTCTTCGATCAAGATCATCATCTTCGATAGCTTCTGCATCGTAAGCTATTTTCCCGCCTACTATGGTAAAAGATACTTCGGCATTTCTCAGAAAATCAAAGATCAAATTCCTCAAAAAAGGTCTTTTTGAATCTCCGAGTGGGAAAGTATAATCATAAAGTGCAAGATCCGCAACATATCCAGGTACTATCTTCCCCATCGGCTTATCGAACAATTTGGTCGCCATGCGGTAACTATTTTCAAGAAGCATCTTCTTTGTTTGATAAACGGAATCAAAATCGGCACCTTCTTTGAACATCTTCCTTATCAAAAATGTAACCTGTGCTTCCATCAAAATCGAAAGATCAGGAATTGATCCCGTACCGAGCGTTACGTTAACGCCTCTTCCCATCATACCATCTATATCCGGAAATTCACTTCCATGCGTCATCATCTGTCTTGTACAATAAATAGCCATCGTCCCTGAAGAGGCCATAACATCAAGATCTGTTTCGGTGAAATGCCTTGCATTCACTATGATAGTATGCTCTCCAAGCAGACTTAAATGTCTTAACCTTTCGAGATTCGACATTCCGTACTTGCTGAAAGCATTTTTTTCTTCGGCCATCTCATCCGAAAGCACTATAACTATGAATGAACCAAACTTATCTGCAAGTTCTTTAAGTGTTCTTAAAGAACTATCATTGAAATTGGTGATAGAAATAAGCGGTATGTAGTTTGGGTGTTCGCCTGATTTTATGAGTCTTTGAAGATCTTCTGGATTTTGAATTCCTTCTCCTATTGCAAATCTGAACGGTAGAATATCTTCAACGGAATTAACGGTCTTTTCAACCTCTATTTTATGAAGATACCTTTCAATTGAACCTGCGACACATGTTACACCATGTTTCAACGCATCATGCGCAATTTTTTCAACGATTGTGAAGAACATATTATCATCAAACAATGATTGAAATGTATCGTAAATTTTCGCCTTGAGTTCTTCGGAAGATAAGCCGAATCTTTCTTCTATACCAAAATCAGGAAAGATCGCAGATTCGATGCTAACGTAAGCGTTAACAAACCCGGGTAAGATCGTACCTCCTTTACCATCAAGAAGATCGTTTTCACCACGAAGGTATTTTTTTTCCATTTCATCTTTAGGCCCTACATCGATAACTTCATCTTTCTCTATCTTTACAGCACCATTTTCTATTACTCCCAATTCAGGATCATTCGTCACTACTCTTGCATTTGTTATGAACATAAGACAACCCCCTCGGTAAAATCGTACTTAGGTACTTAAATTTTACACCCAATTGATGCAAAATCAAAAGCGGTCTTTCGACCGCTACGAAATGGTGCCGAGAGTGGGACTTGAACCCACACGAACCTTTCCGGTCCACTGGATTTTGAGTCCAGCGCGTCTGCCAGTTCCGCCATCTCGGCAATTCACTTTATTCTATCATAAAATCTTTGAATTTTCAATCTCTTTATCGGTAAGGAGCAGATGGAACAATTATATGGTATCATGAAAAGTATGGACAGGATTAGATCGCCGATCAAATGGGCTGGCGGGAAAGGTCAATTACTTTCCCAATTTGATTTGATGCTTCCTAAAAATTTCGATCTTTACATAGAGCCTTTCGTTGGTGGAGGCGCCATGTTTTTTCACATACTTCCGGAACGCTCAATTTTGATCGATAACAATTCAGAACTTATAAACTTTTATGAAACAGTTAGAGACAGCGTATCAGATCTTATCGATGATCTCAAAGTGCATAAAAATGATGAAGAATATTATTACATTATGAGATCACTTGATCCTAAAAATATGGATCCCGTAAAGCGTGCATCAAGGTTCTTATACCTGAATAAGACTGCTTACAATGGTTTATGGAGAGTGAATAAATCAGGTCAGTTCAATGTACCTTTCGGTAGATATAGATCGTTAAAGATTTTCGATGAAGAGAATCTAATCGCCGTTAGCGATCTCCTCAAAAGATCGAAAATATTTTTTGGAGATTTCGAAATGGTCTTAGATCATGCGGCAAAAGGTACATTCGTTTACTTCGATCCGCCTTACCACCCACTTTCTAAGACTGCTAATTTTACCAGCTATTCAGGCAAATTTGATGAAATGGATCAGATAAGATTACATGAATGTTTCAAGAGACTTGATGAGATAGGATGCTACATCATGATGAGCAATTCTGATACGGAGTTCATAAAGGAATTGTACAAAGATTACGATATAAAAATTGTGAAAGCAAGAAGAGCGATAAATTCTCGTACCGACGGAAGAGGCATGATCAACGAACTTGTTGTACGTAATTTTGATCAGAGCTTTTGATCGTTTTGATCTGAAGGACTCTTTTTGAACCTAAGATATCTTAAAAAATGTGGTGGAAGTGTTCTGAATAGGAGCGAAAATACGTAATAAAGGCCAAAGCCTACCGCTATGGCGACAAAATCTCTAACCTTTCCTTTTAAAATGCTCATGATTGCATATATGCCGATCACCATAAGTGTTGAGACGATAAGAACTCTCACGAAATACCACAGATCAAAAAACCATACTTTGTACTTTACTCTCAAAGAGATCAACATGATGGTCACGAAGTAGAGAGAAGAGATTGATGTAGAAAGGGCTAATCCTGTTTGCTTGAGATGAGATATGAAAAGAAAGTTCAACCCTATATTCAGCAGAAGCCCTATTATGCCATATATCATAGGTGTTCTTGTGTTTTTAAAAGAGTAGTAGATCTGAACAAGCACCGATCCGAATGCTCCTGTAAAAAGTGCTAAGGCAAATGCCATCAGTGGTTGATAAGTTATCATCGTTGACTCGGCCGTGAAGTGTCCTCTCTGAAAAATAAGAGTAACGATCTGCTTTGAGAGGATCAAAAGGCCGAAGGTTACAGGTATAAGAAAAAATGAAAGCAATTTCATGGCTCTTTTTACGGTAGCAGTTAACCCTTTCATGTTATTTTCAGCCGCATTCATTGCAACTGACGGATATGTAACCTGCGTAACTGGGGTTCCGAGCACTCCCGATGCTGCACCAGAAATCCTGTTAGCGTAAGAAAGAGAGCTTATTGCACCCGTTTCAAGTGTTGATGCGAAGGTTCTATCAACTATGGTGTTGAGCATGCCAAGTGCGCTTGAAAAGAAAAGCGGCCAAACCATCTTGAAAAGGTCCTTTGTTTCTGGTAGGCCCTTTTTTATTTTTGACGGATTCAAATACCTTCTTTCAGCGAAAGCAAGGATGATCAAGATGAAAAGTGGCGGGAGTGTCCAAGCCAGAGCAAGTGATATGGCACCAAAATGTTTTGTCAAAAACAGTGTACCTATGACTATGAAATCAAAACTCAATCCTACTAACGGGTACGCCAAAAATTTTTTCTCGCTTTGGAGTAACCCGTTGACGAAACTCAACATCGCTCCTATAACAGTTGCAAAACTCATCCATCTTATGAAGTTCGTCGTCATGTCATGATCTGCGATAGAAAAGCCTGGAAAGAAAATATACGTTATCTGTGAAGCAAAGATCGCCACAAGTATAACTGCCAAAGCAAGTATCGATGTGGTAGAGTAAAAAATCGTTGATGAGTAATGTCTTGCTTCATCAGCTCCACGGTTTTTATTCACTCTTATGAAAAGTGGAATGAAAGCTGCTACTATCGTTCCTGTTATGATTCCATTTATAAGGCCAAGTGGACTTTGAGAAGCTAAGTAAGAATCCATTATATTTCCGGTACCGAAAAAATATGCGATGATTATGTCACGAACAAATCCCATTGCTTTTGAAATCAAAGTAAGTATCGTGATGAGTAAAATCGCTTGTGACATATTTTGTTTTGAATGGATAAGCGATCCTATTTTACGCTTAAGGTTCATTCTTAACCTCATTTTTTAAAATTCGATGGTATACTGAATTAGCATCAAACATGAAATTCAATGATATACGACCAGTCGCCTTAGGTACACTTCATTTTTTAAAAAGATTTAGTATAGAATATTATGACCTTTCAAATTTTAACACGAAGGGAGTAAAAATATGTCTATAAGGAATTTGATGATCGTTTTCGCGATTCTTTCTCTTGCCGTTTCAGCTTATTCTATGAACTATATCTTCGGATTTGGATATTCTCCCGGAAGAAGCTGGGTTATGAATCTTGGTGCAATGAATAACTTCAACGATGAGCTTGGTCTGAACATTTTTACTCCATCTTCTACCGCCCAATCATGGATTTACGAGATAAAAGCTTCGATTCCAATCGTAGGTAGAAATGATACCGATAAGGGATTCAGATTGGGACCTACCGTCGATACGGTAGTTGGAACGAGTACGACTTTCAGCGCAGGAATTTATGGCCAGTATTATTTTGGCCCATGGAGATTTGAAGCAGCCGTTTTAAAAAATATAATGAGTTCAAATTTTTATTTCTCCTTTGGAATGTGGTATTTCTTTTCGAGCAGTCAATACGATTTTAAGGATTACCTTATAGCAAATATAGAGATCAACAGTACTTTACCGTACATTTCGATATCTTTTATAGAGCCATTTTAAACTGGAGGTAAATTATGAAATTATCAGAGAAAAAATTGAGTTCAATTGAAAAATTTGAAGGAAAGATCCTTCACCTTTACGTTGATGACGTTGAACTGCCAAACGGTCATAAATCATTTCGGGAAGTTGTTAGGCATCCTGGAGCCTCTGCCATACTTGTCCTATCGAATGATAGACAGATCATCCTCGAAAGGCAGTACAGATATCCAATAGATAAAGTTCTATGGGAAATACCCGCCGGCAAGCTTGACAAAAATGAAGACCCCATAGATTGTGCAAGAAGAGAATTGGAAGAGGAAACCGGGTTGGTGGCAAAAAACCTTGATGAACTTGGATACATTTATACAACGCCTGGTTTTTCAGATGAAAAAATTCATCTTTACTTCGCTTCAGTAACGGAAGGTGGGAAAAAGCATCCTGATGAAGATGAATTCGTTGAAGTGAAGACCTTTCCAGTTGAAGAGGTTGAGCATATGATCGTTGAAAATGAGATCGTTGATTCTAAAACCATAGCGGCATTTTTTAGAGCCCAGAAAAGAGGACTTATATGAATGCTGAAATAGTGTCGACAGGAACTGAACTTTTGCTGGGAAAAAGCTGTAATGAAGATGCAAGGATTCTTTGTGAACTACTTGCAAGATGCGGAATAGATATATATAGATACACAACGGTAGGTGACAATGTTAACAGAATAGTCAATGCTTACATAGAAGCACTCGAAAGAACCGATATAGTTCTATCTACTGGAGGGCTTGGCGGAACCGGAAGTGATCTTTCAAAACAGGCCGCATCCATTGCCACTTCAATCCCGCTTGAGATAGATCCCAAAATATATGATTATCTTACATCACAAAAGGTTCCCGAGCGTATATCAAGATCATTTGCTTCGATTCCAAAGGGTTCAACTATCTTTGAAAACACTGCGGGTGTTGCGCCTGGAATTGTTGTACCTTTTAACAATAAATATTTGATACTTCTTCCAGGTCCTCCGGAAGAGATAAAATCTATAGTCAGAAATGGTCTCGAAGAATTTTTAAGAAAGATCGGTGGATCGTACACCAAAAATAAGGCTGTAAGAATTAACGAAATGAGAGAATCAGAAGTTGAAGATAAAATACATGATCTTGCTCTCTCACAAAATCCTACACTTTCGACATTCTTAAAAAAAGGATGGATAGAAATTTCTATAACTGCCAAAGGTAAAAGTGAAAAAGAAGCCGATCTGCTGCTTTTTGAAATTGAGAAAAAAATTTTAGAAAGATTTCCAAAGGAGTTGATCGGAAAGACAGAAGAAAAGATAGAAGAATCGCTTTATAGAATGCTGACTGAAAGAAAGTTAACATTATCTGTTTCCGAATCCATCACCGGTGGAATGATCTCCGACAGGATTATAAGTGTACCAGGTATTTCCTCGGTTTTCATGGGAGGAATAGTGGCGTATTCTAACGAATCGAAGATCAATATATTGAAGGTTAAATCTGAAACTGTAAGAGATCATGGAGCAGTTTCTAAAGAATGTGTTGAAGAGATGGCAGTTAACACTCGAAAAATTTTCAATACCGCTATATCTTTGTCAACGACCGGAATCGCAGGGCCAACTGGAGGAACGGAAGAAAAGCCCGTCGGAACGGTATGGTTTGCACTTTCCTCAAAATCAGGAAATAAGGTATGGAAGAGAATTTATGGTGGGAGTAGAAATGAAGTGAGAAAAGCATCATCCGATGATGCTTTTGAAGCTATCATAAATTTCATTTCAAATATTTGAATCGTGAGGTGTGAGAATGATAGATGCGAGAAATATATTGAATGAAAGTGGAGCAATTCTAAGCGGTCATTTTCTGTTGAGATCTGGTAAACATTCAGACACTTACGTTGAATGTGCTAAAACCTTGCAGTACGTCTGGCATTCAAGGGAATTAGGTTCAGAAATATCTTTAAAATTACAGAGATTTGCCCCTGATTGCATAGTATCATCGACGGAAACAGGTATAATAATAGGATACGAAGTTGCAAGAAATTTGGATATCCCATTCATCTTTGCAGAAATAGTTGATGGAAAAGCCTCTTTTAATCATTGTCTCGAACCCACTATGTACAAGAATCTTATCATCGTTGAAGACTTAATAGCAGACGGAGAGATCATACGGAACATAACATTAGGTTTGAAAGAATTCAACTCAGAAATTATAGGAGTCGGTTCAATAGTCAACATGAGTCAAAATGATAAGATAGAAAATGTGCCGGTTATTTCGCTTTTAAATCTTCCCGCAAAGATCTTTAACCCTGATGAATGTCCTATGTGCAAGGAAGGAATCGAGCTCACTACTTTCAAAGAACCATGTAAGAGAGCGATATAAATGAGTGAAATAAAGCTTTTCATTGGGCCTCCATTGTCGGGCAAAACAGATGCACTGATTGAAGAACTTTCTAAAGTTGATCCATTTGAATATATTTTTATAGGAAGTCAGGGTGAATTCGTCAAATTTGCCGGTAATCTTGCAACACAAAAAATCGGAGCCATAAACAGATCTGCGTTCAAAACTATAGACCAATTCGCTGTCTATAACGTTAAAAAAGCAAAAAATATCATCTTTGCAGATAAAGCTTTAAAACTTTCCATCTTAACATCAGTTATAGAAGAAATGACTTCACGAAATTTGGACTTACCAAAAGAAATTCAAAATGAAGCTAAAATAGTAAAACACAGATCTACCGTCGAGAAATTACTCTCCCTTATAGATGATATAAAAACTTACATGAAAGAAGAGGAGTTCAAAAGTGCTGATACGATGAGAGATCTCTTCATAGTGAATGTAATGGATAAGATGAAAGCGGCATTCGAAAAGTATCATCTTTTTGATTCTTATGATGCTTACAAGATGATAGCTGATAGAGAAATAGAAATAAGCGGGAAATATCTTTTTATAGATGGCTTTTACGATTTCACACCAATTGTATCTGAGTTTTTCAAAACTGTAATTTCACGCTTCGACAAAGTCTTCATAACGGCAACTGAAGGAGAGATCTTTCAAAAGGGCACATCAACTATACTGAATACACTTGAAGGGTTCAAATACGAAAAGATCCACACAAAGTTTAAGGGGTCTGAAATAGCGAGAGGTCTTTTCTTTGGCAGTGGAAATGGTTTGAAGATATATGAATTTGAAAAAGCAACTGATGAAATTGAATGGGTTGCCGGAGACGTCAAGCAAATGTTAATGGATGGTAAGCAGCTTGGCGATTTCGAAATAGTTGTGAAGTCAGAAAATAATGATTACATAAAAAAACTTCAAGATAAATTCGAAGAATACTCGATAAGTACATCTTACCTCGGGCATAAGAGGATGCTCCAAAACACGGTCATCCAACAGCTTATGCTGCCGTTGAGGGTTGTAACTGGAGGATATCCCCAAGATCTTTTGATAAGTCTTGTGATGGCAGGTTTCGCCGGAGTGCATTCTGAATTTGATCTCATCTATGATCTTGCACATCTTAGAAGAGGCCCGCTGAGATTATCACATTCAGGTCGGCTAAAAAACTGGATGGAAAGGCTTGATAGCTTTGAGAAATACCTTTCAAAAAAAGCTGTTCTCCTTTCAAACGAAAGAGAAGATCTCATTGATAAATCAGCTTTAGAAGAAGTTAAAAGAATAGAAAAGCTTGTTGTACTTGCCAAAGATACCGTCAAAAATCTCTTTGATTTTCTGAAAGACTTTGAGAAAGCTTCGAAGATATCAGCATATTCAGAAATCTTTGAAGGAATGATAAATAAACTTACCACTTCAAAAAAGATGAGCACAGACGATCTCAACGCAATAGCAGAATTCAGAACTCTTATCTTCGAAATGGAGAACATCTTTAATTTTATGGGAATAAAAGAGATGGATAATTCGGAATACAGATATTACATTGAAATGCAGATAAAAGATGAAACATATACGCCAGAAGAAAAAGCAGATGCCGTTAGAATTTCCGATCTGCTTACCTCGCGTTTCAATCATGTACCCATAAAGATTTTCGTTGATTTTACAGATGGTAATTATCCATCTTTCCAGCCAAATTATTTTTACAATTCGGTAGAGGAAGAAAAACATTTTGGTACGAATAGAATGATGAAAAGACTTTTAGATGATAGATTGGATCTTTACACTGCGACATCTCACGCTGGAGAAGTCTATATGACGATGCCAATCTCAACGCAGGAAGGAGTTAGAATACTGCCCTCTCTGTATCTTTCAGAGCTTGAAAGCAATTTCAACATTTTAAAAGAAAGAGGCCCTCTCTTACCTCCTATGAGTGTTCAGGAATCAATAATAACATACGCAAAAAGTTCACAATCTGGAGTTGTGAATAAAGAATTCGAGCATGAATACGGGTTGGATCTTTTCAAAAGGAGAAAGGTGATCCTTGAAGATGAAGAAAATTTAGATTTTTGCGATGGATTGGCTAAAAAGCCAGTAAGCTTTTACAAATTTTCAACCTACGATCAATGTCCGATGAGATACTTCTTTTCTTATGTCATGGAGATACCTCAGACGATAAAGTACGATCTTGATCTGGACAGTCTCGAACTCGGAACAGTTTACCATAACGTTCTAAGAAAGCTCATAAGTGAGATTGGAAGAGAAGGGTTGAGAAGGCTAAACACCGAACTAAGATCGAAGATTGCAGAAACAGTGAAAGCGGAACTGGAAAAGGTAAGTTTCTTCGAAATGGCAATTTTTGAGATAAATCTTTTGAAATTGACCGATACTATTTTCAATTACCTCTGTAAAGTCGAATTGAACGAAGATTTTGATCTAAAAAAAAGATCTAATATAAAAGATTACAAAATTTATATGGAAAATAAAGAAGGTCAGCCATTCGTCCCTTACAAATTCGAACTGGGATTTGGAATGAAAAACAGTGAAATAGATTCGGATATAAACGGTATAAAGTTCGTTGGAAGAATAGACAGAGTAGATCTCTGTAATTCCGGTGTGATGATAGTTGATTATAAAAGTAAAAATGCCGGAGACAAACAACAATTGGCACTTTATTCTATGATATACGAAAAGGCATTCGATCAGCCTGTACTCAGAGCTGTATTTTCAACCATTGAAAATGCCGAGGTGAAAAACGTAATGAACCGTGAAAAAATATTGGAAATAGAGGATGAACTTATAAGCGGGGTAAACTCCTTTCTTGAAAGTTCTAAAAGTGGAGAGTTCACTCCAAAGGCATGTAAGGATACATGCCGTATATGTGATTTCAATGAAACATGTTTTGTGAGGTGGCCAGATGGAACTTTCAAATGTCCAAAATGATATATGCAGATCTAATGACAATCTTATAATCACGGCCGGAGCTGGGAGCGGAAAAACAAGAGTCCTTGTTGAAAAATATCTCATGATATTCAAAGAAGCCTATGAAAGCGGTGATCCTTTGAACATAGATCAGATCGTTGCAATAACATTCACAGAAAAAGCGGCTCGTGAAATGAGAGAACGTATACTTTCAAGAATAGAAGAGGAAATAAACAAAGGGAATACGCATCCATATTTAGAATTGAAATATGAAATGCCCTTTGCGAGAATCTCAACAATCCATTCTTTTTGTGCAAGGTTGATAAGAGAAAGTGCGCTTTACGTCGATCTGGATCCAGATTTCAAAATTGTTAGTGGTTTTACCGCGGCAAAAAGAAGATCTAAGATAGTCGAATCATACATGATGGAAGAGATAGATAAGATAAGAAAATTCTTCGAAGCAGATTCAAAAACGAAATTTTCAGATGTGAGAAAATGGCTTGACGATGCGATCTCTTACCGATGGCAAGAAAATTATCTTCCAGAAGGGATAGATGAGAAGATAGTTGAATTGTACAGAGAGAATGCTCAGAAGATAGTTGACATTTACAGAAAAACTGCTATCGAAGAATCAGTTCTTGATTTTGATGATCTTTTAATTTTTACCGAAGCACTTCTTGATAAGCATGAAGAATTACGTCAAAGGTATGCAGATTACTTCAGATATATATTCGTTGACGAATTTCAGGACACCAATAAACTTCAAAGTAAGATAATAGAACTTTTGAGATCGACGATCAATAAAGTCTGGTACATAGGAGATCCAAAACAATCTATATATGCGTTCAGGGGAGCAGATGTAGATGTATTTTTAGATATGACTGATAGTGCAGTTGAGAAAAGGCTGTCAGTTAAAGAACTTTCAGAAAATCACAGATCCGCTCCCAATCTTGTAGAATTTTACAACAGGTTTTTCTCAAGCGTTTTCTCAGATGGAAGGATTAAATACAGTGAACAGTTGAAAAAGCAAGAGGAAGATATGAAGCCACGTGTTCTACTTTTAGAAAATGATGGAGGGGATAAAGCACAAGATTCAAGGATATCGGAAGCGCAAGCCATAGCGAACGTTATATGTAAGTTGAATGCAGAGGGTACACCATTTTCGGATATTGCTGTACTTTTTCGTGGTTTGAAAGAAATTTGGCCAGTTGAAAATGCTTTAATAGATAAAAATATACCCTATCATGTAATTGGAGGCAAAGAATTTTTTTATAAGATGGAAGTGCTTGCTTTAAAAAATTTGATCTCCATAATCCTCGATCCTTACGATAACAGAGCCATGACGGGATTTTTACTTTCAAAGTTTTGCGAAATTGACCTTGATGAATTGCTGATACTGAAAAGAAAGAACCCAAAGATATACGAAGCGATGAAAGGAGATGAAAAGTATTCTAAGATAGTCAATCTTGTAGAAAAGCTTATGGGATTAAAAAATACAGTTGATCTTTCAAAAATCATGAAGATAGCCATAAGCGAAACTAATTATCTTGGAAAGATAGCGAATCAAAAAGACGGAGATAAAAAAATAGCCAACGTTTTAAAGTTCATAGATCTGCTCGACGAACTTGATACACCGTCATGGGACATAGGTGCAATTTGGAAACTCATAAATGAAGGATCCTCCGAAGAAGAAAGTGAAGAAGCTTCAGCTTTATCTGAAAATGAAGACGTTGTAAAAATGATGACGATTCATAAGTCCAAAGGGCTTGAATTTCCCGTTGTTATACTCTCTCAAATAGGAAAAGGAATAAAAGAATCAGATAAAACGCAGGTCGAACTTGACGAAGAAAAACGTATACTTTATGTTGCTATGACTCGCGCTAAAAGATTGTTAGTGCTTAGCAAACAAAGTCTTGGTGAAAATATATGGAAGGAACTCTTCTCTGTAAATGAATTTTTCGCTGATAATGGCAAATGGTCAATTCCTCAAAATATGAATGGATTGATTGAAATTGTAAACGTTCCTGAATATCCACCTAAAAACCAGGAAAAAAGAGTCTTTAACTATGAAAAAAAGTACCTTGAAAAGGTAACTGTTCAATCCGTAAAGAAGCTCTATAACGTAACGGAACTCTCTGAAAAAGCTGGATCACAATCCTTGGCAGATCCAATTTATGCTATTTACGGTAACGTTGCTCATGAAATACTTGAAAAGCTTGGAAAAGAATTCACATTGAAAGCGCTGCTCTCAGATGAATTTTTTACCACCTATCCGCAGAATATAGTTCATGAAGTTAAAAGAGAACTTTTGAATCTTGTTGAAGACCCTCTTGTAAAAGAAATAGAAAAAGCCCAAGAAGTTAAAAGTGAACTTGAGATTGAAATAAAAATCGAAAAAGTTGGACTTCAATTGATGGGTAAGATAGACAAGATATTGATAGATCATGAGCGATGCAAGATAATAGATTTTAAATATGCAAATTATAATCCTGGAAAATTAAAAGATTACGAGTTGCAGATAAGACTTTACATGATAGCTTACAACAAACTTACGGGTAGAAAGGTAGAAGGTGTGATTTTCTTTCTGAAAGATGGTAAAAAGGTGAATGTGAATTACTTGAATGAAGAAGCACTCGTGAATTATTTATCTGTAATGAATCCTGAAATTAAGAATTCATTTGACTAACTTAAAGGTCAAAGAATAACACAATAATTTTTGGTAGACTTAAGAACGGTAACCCAAGAAAGGAGTGGGAAATAATTCCCACTCCTAAATTTCATTTTGACAGAGAATAAAAGTCTATCCCAGGTCTTACACCATTTGGATACCATCCTTTTAGCCATGTACGGCTTACGAATATTCCGAAGGGCTGATCCGTCCAGATGTAGAGTGCATCTTTGTAGTCCAATTCCTCAAGTTGTTTGACTATTTCTGCACGTTTGGAAAGGTTAGATGTGGTAAGTAGATCATTTACGAGCGGATCGAGATTTTTTTGGGCAAAGTTGACAAAACTTTGTCCTATGAATGCACCAAAAATGCCTGTTGAAGAGTAATATGCATATGCAAGATCGTAAGGATCCGGATAATCGGCCAAATATCCCATTGTGAAGATCGGCAATTTGAATGACAAACTATCGCTAAGCAGGTTTGGCCATAACTCTCCGACAACGTTTATTTGAAATTTTGGATTGATCTCTCTTGCGGCATTACTTAAGGCTGTAAGGGCAATTTGCTCCGTTGTATCCCCACTTTCGTATGCGGCAGAGAATTTAAATCCTTTCTCCCATAATTCTCCGTTGTACGCTTTCTTGAGATATTCTGCAGCCTTCAAAAGATTTTGCTCGTATTTTGGCAAATCTGGACTGTAGCCGAACAGTCCCTTCATTATCGCACCATTTGGCTGCAATGCCAGATTGTTGTACGCCTCATTTATGTATGCTTTGTACGGAAAGAGATATTCGAAGCCCTTTCTCACATCCAAATTTGAAAAGAAATCCGGTGGAATTCCATTGCCGTCTAACTTTCCGGATCCAATGTAAGGATTACCTTGAGTAACAAGATTGAAAGTAAAATTCAGTTCATAAACGGAAAGTTGGGGATAGACCGAAACTTTTATGTTGTTATTGTTTTCTACCTCATATAAGTTTTCGACAGGCACGTAAATTGCATCGGCCTGACCTGATTCCAGATCAAGCAATCTCGTTGTAAACTCGTTGACATACTTTATGATTGCGTACTTCGTCGGTGCAGGGCCTGCCCAGTATTTGTCAAATCTTTGAAAAACTACTTCTCTGCCAGGCGTATAATATTTCAAAAAATATGGTCCTGTCCCGTTTTCTATATTCGTGAGGGTATCCTGGCTGAGAGCGGGATTATGGTAATACCACCAGTCATCTGCTTTCCCGTCCCATGCTTTATTTTCTGCACACCATTTTTCATCTAAAATGACCGATTCACATATTCCGCCTTTCGCAAGTGTATACAGAAAAGGCTCGAATGGCTGAGGAAGATGAATTATCACGTCATTTCCCTTGATCTCAAAATCATTTGCGAGCAGGTCAAAGGCATCTATCAAAGCCTTTTTGTATTTATCGTTAAGTGGAACCTTCGTGCCTGTTGCAAAGATGTCAAGAGAACTCAAACTCGTATAATTCAAAGGATCGCTAAGTCCCAATTCTTTCGCGACTTCCTGCACAATTGTCAAAACGTAATTACCGTTTATCATTGGTAGCAATGGTTCCGCAAGCATCCATGATGGTCCTCCGCTGTAATCGAGCAAGACCAATCGTTCAAGGGAATAAACGACATCCTGTGGGGTTAAAAGATCTCCGTTGTGAAAGTAGACATCCTGCCTGATGTGAAAGACGTAAGTTGTACCGTTGTCAAGAATCGTTCCATCTGCAACCGATGGAACATTTGTCGACAACATTGGCAACAATTTAGTGGTTGATGTCCCATCATATTGAAGTAGGGAATCGTAAAGTTGCCATATAACCTCGGCAGATGTGGTGTCATACTCCCAGGCCGGATCTAAGGATTGAAATGGCCCTGGCTCTTCATAAACGATTGTGTCTGGATTCACAACATTCTGGGCTATTCCCATGATCACGAAAAGCGCACAGATCACTGCAAACACAAGAAACTTCTTCATTTTATTACCTCCCGTCAAATTAAAATAAAAAAGGCCACATTTTTTCAATGTGGCCCGGTGGATTTATATCAAGCACGATCAGAATGCTGCTCCACCGGGCAGTACTCTATTATGCTTTCTTTCATTTGCTATTGCCAAAATCGAAATTATTCGCATTTTTTACCTCTTTTGCAATTTTGAAAGTATATTAACCTACAAACATTAAAATGTGATTTTTATAAAATTAAATTTTAATTATACTTTAATCACACGATCTTTATACCCTCTATGTACACACTTTCAACTCTTGATCTGGCATCAAAGGGGTGACCGCTCCATACCACAAGATCTGCATCTTTTCCCTTTTCGACAGATCCTGTTCTGTCTGAAATCCTAAGTATCATAGCAGGAT